>Ga0154020_10000878_pt1 | contig 37035 bp, 28 predicted proteins | sample Klosneuvirus_201_FD_109709 | JGI IMG/M metagenome (GOLD analysis project Ga0154020, IMG submission 109709) | Active sludge microbial communities from wastewater, Klosterneuburg, Austria - Klosneuvirus_20160825_MG | ecosystem: Engineered > WWTP > Aerobic digester > Activated sludge | place...
CATAACACACATGCAAGGCGTCAGCTCTTGTAATAACTGCCTTGGCAACAGCATGGCTGGTTGAGATAATGAGATCAAATGCTGACAAGTCAAAAGTTTCAATGGCAATAGGATACAGCGGTAAAATATAGCGATGGCGATGTCTAAGAAACGACCATTTATTTAAAAAACTTGGATAAATGGGATGTTTTTCTATCGTCTTAGATTGAGAACCTGGTTCGTAAAGTAGTGTGTAAATGGGTGCCTGTGGGAATAATTCACATAAGGATTCTAAGACTTTTTCTCCTCCTCTGTAAGTTATCAGCCAATCGTGAACTAATGCTACACGTGGGGAGAAAGACAGGGCTGAATGATAAAAATGATCGGTGGCTCCATGCATAAAATCAGCCTTTTATTTGTTGACTGTTAATATTAATTTTTTTCCAAAAATCTGTATAAATAAATCCTGATATAAATGTGCCGTCCATAGTTCTATTTCTACGTCATGTGTAGTTTGAATTATAATTTCAACCTGTTTTTTGTGAATATGTAGAATTAGATTATTGACCACACGTGCATGGCTTCTGTCTAAACTGTTTGCTAACTTAAGCAATAAAACTAAGGGTTTTATCTGTTTTTTTTGCAAAGGTGTGAGCATTGATAATTCTTCTTGCGTGAGTTTGATTTTAATTTTTCGATGTGCTTTGCTTAATAACGCCAATAAGTGTTGTTCTTGTTTAGAAAATCCTGGCATACGGCTTTGTGTAATTAAATAATAGCTGTGTTGTTCGTGGTTTTCTGTAGATACATAACAACCGATATCGTGAAGCAATGCCGCATATTCTAATAAATCACGCGATTCCTTTTTAAGCTGATGAACTTTTATTAATCCATCAAATAATTGCAAGGCTAAATGAGCGACATGGTTGGCGTGTGCTGCATTATCTCCCAAATAACGATGCATCAGGGCATGCACAGAACGTCTTTGCATGTCTGTTTCTTTGGCTTCGAGCATTAAATCTGGGCGATGTTTTTCAACGTACTGTAAAATAATGCCTTCCCTGAGCGCCTGTTCGCAAGATTCAAGTTTTTTAATATTTAAAATATCAAAAATTTCACTCAATAAGGCCGCACCAACAACAGTTAAATCTCCCCTTTTTTTATCAAACCCAATCAACAATTCCCGTTCCTTGGGAGACAAAGATAATAATTGTTCAAATAATGCATCAATTTCTTTTTTATCAATTCCCAAAAATACCTGTTTCTTTTTAATCCGCCGCCCATTTGCTAATTCACACAAATTTAAAATGGTTCCAGAGGTTCCTATCACTTGAGAAAAACCGTGGTGATGCTTTATCTCTTGGCGTATTGGATGAAGAAGTTTTTTTACATATAATTGCAGTGCTTTAATTTCTTTTACTGTGGGCGGATCTCTAGAAATAAACATTTCTTTAAGCCTTGCAACACCCGCTTTAATGCTGGTTAAATATAAAGCCCGGTTTTTATCTGCTAAAATAAACTCTATAGATCCACCACCAATATCAATAATTAAACTACGCGATTCAGCCAGTTCAACCGCATGCGCGACCCCCAGATAAATTAACCGTGCCTCTTCGTCGCCTTGAATTGTCTGCACCCGCAAATTAATATCATCATTGATACGTTGTAAAAATTGACCACCATTTCTTGCTTCTCTAACAGCAGACGTAGCGACCGCCACAATTTCGTCCACATTTCTTGATTCGGCGATTTTTTTCATGCGTTTAAGCGACTCTATCGCACGTTCTATTGCATCTTCTTGTAAGATACTGTGGCTTAATCCACCTTTGCCCAGGCGTACCATGTCTTTTGCGCGTGTAATAATTTCATACTTTCCATGTGGATACACCATGGCAATAATCATGTGAACCGAGTTGGTTCCAATATCAATGGCTGCGATTCGCATATTTTTTCATTGCCTTAAATAGGGATGCTTGTAAATTGTAGCCACTCAATATTAAACGTAAAGATGTGAAAAAATGGTTTGAAAAAAAGGGTCGACAAATATTAGAAAAATTGTTGGAATGCTTATTTGCGGTAAAACGCCCTACTCTGCCTGTGTCAGAGTTTATAAAATATCTGGATTGTCCACGAATATTGGTTGTTCGCATTGATCAACGTGTAGGTAATTTATTGCTTCTTACGCCGTTGCTTGATGCCATTAAGTTCCAATGGCCACAGGCACAGATTTCAGTTTTGTGTCAATATCAGGTGGCGTCTGTTTTAATGTACCAGCCAAGCATTGATAAAATTATTAAATTTGATAAAAAATCTTTTTTTTCTTCATATGGCTGGGGTTGTGTATTTTACAAGTTACGTCAGACACGATTTGATATTGCAATTAATGCGGGTAACCCTTTAGGCGATACTTTTACACATCCATTTGTGACACGCTTTTGTGGTGCACGTTATTTAGTTGGTCCACACAAGGTAAAACCTGATCAAGTTAAATATCCAACATGGTTATATCACGCAGCTGTTTGGATTGAGCCCCATTGGCATGAAATGCATAAACGACTAGCGCTAATAGCTCCACTTCTTGGGCTTGTTGAGCATGAATTGATTGATAAACAAATCAAAACACCACAGACGCCTTGTTATGCCAATGCTGCAACTTTGCAACAATTAACTATTCAACATCAATCCTTGATTCTTCAAATCAATAAACAATGTCAACAATTACGTACTGTGGTTGTAATTATTGGTGCTAGATTAGAAAATAAACGCTTAAATATAGAAGACTGGCGAGATATTTGCGAATTATTAAAAGAAAGAAGATTTTCTATCGTGGTGGTATTTGGCCCCAAAGAAGTGGTTTTGGCTCAAGCACTATTTGCACAATGCCCGTTTGTGGTTCTTGCTCCACCTACTTCTTTAGAGGAATGTGCTGCACTAATGTATCAAGCATTTGCGGTGATTGGTTGTGATACTGGTTTGTCTCATTTAGCTGTGGCTGTAAACAAACGTGTACTAGTTATTTTTTTGGATACCGACCCTCAATTTTACGGATATCAGACGCAGTTTCAACGTTTTATAGATGCACGTCATAAATCTCAACGAACAAGTACCATCAAGCAGGCAATTAACTCGTTTTTTGATGGCTCTCCTGAATCATTAGACCTTGTGCGATGAAATAGACCTACTCCGAAACTTATTACGCAACCAAACTGTTATTTCACCGTATTGAAAAAACCTCACAGATTATTGTGTCTTCTGTTTTTTTTGGGTGTCTTGATCTCTTATATTTTGCTGCTTGTGAGTGTTATGTTTATCTCTTAGACCTGATCTTGAGTGCTAATCCTGGATAAATTTTAGTTGGTCGTGTAAGCCTGTTAAGTTTTTTAATTAGATCAACCGTAACGCCGTACTTTTTAGCAATTTCAGTAAGTGACTCGCCTGCTTTAACAACATGAACAGAAGCTTGTGCGTGTGATTCAGTGTCTGTTTTTGAATGGCTCGTTTTTCGTTTAGCGTCTTGTCTTGCCAGAAGTTCTGACTCTTGTCTGTGTAAACGATCAGGAAGCAAAGGCACTAAAATTTCTTGTTTAGATGAAAAACGAGAAAAAGACTGAGTCAATTTATTATGCTCTCTTATTAAATCAGAAGATGAGCCTAATTTTTTAGCAATCATTTGCACCGTTTCTCCACGTCTTGCGTAGTAAATTTTATAGTCTAAAGATTGCTTGGGTAGGACTTCTTTTAAACGCGCAATAAAAATGTCTTTTTTCCCTTTTGGAATCCTTAATTCAAAATGTTCATGAGGTGGTGTAATTCCATATTTCAGAGAGGGATTGAGATCGTAAAGTTCTTCTATATCGCACTGGCAAGCCAATGCGGCATGCTCTAAACGCACAGGTCCTTCTATGTCGATTGTTTCAAATGAAAATGGTTCTAAAAACTCAATATCTGTAAATCCAAACCGTTTAGGGCTTTTGGCTATAATAGCAGCGGCCAATAATTTAGGTACATAATTTTTAGTTTCTGGTTTAAGAATTTTACTTTCTGCTGCAAGCTCAAAAAAATCACGCGTTTTAACCTGATTTAAAGCTTTTGATATTTTACCTTCACCGGCATTGTAGCTGGCCCAGGACAAATGCCAATCACCAAAACGATCGTAAAGTGCTTTTAAATATTGCGCCGCGGCGTGTGTTGCTTTGATGTAATCACGTCTTTCATCCACCCAACCTTCTGTTTTAAGGCCATACATGCGGCCTGTTGCTGGCATGAATTGCCATGGCCCAGAAGCTTTAGCACGAGAATAAGCGCGCGTGTTAAAACCACTCTCAATCATAGACAAATAAACAGTATCTTGCGGAATTCCGTACTGTTTAATAATGTCACGATAGATGGGAATGAATCGGGTAGATCGCATCAACCACCTCTTAAAGTAAACACGACCACGGCCTGTAAAAAAATCAACCCATTGTTCCACTGTGTCGTTAAAAGCCATGGGAATATCATAATCTTTGGGGTCATACAGTCCCAAATGACCTTGATATTCTACAAACATGGGCCAATCTTTTTCAGCAAGAGGACTCATTAACCAAAAATCAAGTGTAGGATTGGAGAATGCCCCAAGTGGTGATAGACTAATTTCTAAGTCATGTGAATCAAACAAACGAGATCCACGTATTTTTCGAATGGCTTGAAAATCATTTTCTAATTCTGCCGGATCTTGTGTTTCGCTTTTTCTAAATAAACCGAGAGAGTCTTGTAGTTGTTTTAGTTTCAAAATCTCAGAGGCTTCGTCATTGATGTTTTCATCCTCATCAGCTTCTAAAGATAAATCATCAGTATTTTTAGATAGATTTATTTCTTGTTCTCCAGCATCAATTTGTTTAGGAGTTGTAGGAAGGGAAGATGGCATAGGAGCAGCCGCACTTGCATTTATTGAATCCAATGACATCGTTATTGCGAATATCAACAACAAAATGGTGACTCGAAGCATCAGGTTGCCTCCTTTTTGATTGTCACATAATAATATAGCTTACTTCATGATTAATTTTTTTGCTTCTCTTAAAAATTTTCTATAATACGAACACCCTAGTTGGCTGAACGAAAATATTATTTGACACAATGCGTTATGTTTGTTACTGCTTAACAACAGGGCAAAACCAATACATGGCTCTGACTAACACAGAAACAAAAAATATTAAACATTTTTTAAATGTTTAATATCAATTAGATAGGAGATTACAATGACGCTTCCTCTCGTTTTTTTAAGCGCTGCACTTATGAATAATCTAACAAAGAAAAAAACAAGCCCTAAGAAACAAGCTCTTTTTTTAGCTCAGCAGATGTTATCTCCTTCTGCGGCGTTTAATTTAGACAAAGAAATGTCTTCGTTTGACCCGGATCTAAGGTTATTTAGCACGCCCCATAAAAAACGAGCATTAAAAATAAAATTTAAACGTTAAAAATGTCGCGCCTTGTTTAATCTTAATCCAGTCTTACATTTTACATACCTGTGCTGAATATGGTAGATGCCATCTCCGATTGGGTGGCGTATTCATGTTTATTAAAAAATTAACGGTTGCGTTTATCTTGCTCCCTCCATTTTTATGGATTTGGTGGCGAGGTGGTTTTTTTTTCTTAACTCTTTTTACCTTGTTTTCTGTTATAGCCGCAGACGAAATTATAATGATGGCAACTAATAAAAACGCTCCTTATTGGTTAAGGATTGTGATTACGGGGTTGACTTTACTTGTCAGTGTGTCAATTGAACGTGCGAATTGGGCAGCGGTTTTAGGGCTATCCAATGAATGGTTTAAGTATGCCCCCAATACCATTTATTTATTTGTTCTCTTTGTACTTATGTGCATGCATGTGTTCTCGTTTGGCCTTATTTCACAAGCAGGACCTCGTTTATTTGCGTCGTTTTTTGCTGTATTTTATGCCGTGCTGCCTATTTCTAGTCTGGTTGAATTAAGAATGGATTCTCGATACGGTTTAGGGTTTACATTTTTATGTCTATCTATGACGTGGCTATGTGATAGTTTTGCCTATATTGGTGGTAAACAATTTGGTAAAACAAAAATTGCGCCACTTTTAAGCCCTAATAAGTCTTTAGAAGGCCTGGTTTTTGGTATGTGTGCCTCTGCCTTAGCTTCATTATTATCTGCGTTTATTTTTGGATTACCTTATCACTGGTCTTATTTGTTTTTACTTGGGTTACTGGCTGGTTTATTTGGGCAAATTGGAGATTTAGCTGAATCACTTATCAAGCGTTCATTTGGTGTTAAAGATTCTGGAAGTTTAATTCCAGGTCATGGTGGTGTATTAGATCGCTTTGATGCTGTATTATTTGTAGCCCCTTTGGTGGTATTGTTTGTTAACTATTGTCCGCGTTAAATATCTATTACTTTACAAATTTGTAACCCACGCCCCTAATTGTTAAAAAATGAATCGGAGTCTGCGGGTCGTCTTCTAGTTTTTGTCTTAGCTTAACAATAAAATTGTCAATTGTACGCTCAGTCCCTAGATATTCATCTTTCCATGCGTATTGAATTAATTGTGATCGTGTAAGCACACGATTCGGTTTTTCAACCAAACACCGTAGAATGTCATACTCTAAAGAAGATAATTCCACTAATCGACCATTTTTTTTAACTTCGTGAGAGGATAAGTCAAGGGTTACCTTTGAAAATATGACCATATTGCTATCTTTATTGTAACGCCTAAGCAAGGCGCGTGTACGACTAAGTAGCTCTTGCAAAGAAAATGGTTTGGTCATGTAATCATCTGCACCTAAATCTAAGCCCATTATTTTATCAGATTCTAAGCCTTTGGCGCTAAGTAGCAAAACAGATGTGGTTCGGTTTTTTTTGTGTATCTCAGATAATACCTCGTATCCGTTCATCCCTGGTAACATGATGTCTAAAATAATAAGTGAGGGATTTTCAGATAAAGCCAATAGGAGTCCTTGCTCTCCGTTGCGTGCAGTCATGACTTTATAGCCTTCATGCTGCAGGTTTATTTCAAGCCCTCTTAATATGGCAGGGTCGTCTTCTATAATCAGTATCTTATGTGTTTTATGATGTTGAAAATTCATTTGTTTTTATAATTTTATTGACCATTGGTATTCTTATAATACATATTCTTTTTATCGTGGTTGTTAAACTTAAATTAATCAAAGGTAAATCTCAAGGTAAAGAATTTTGTTTTTATAAGAACAAAATTGGTATTGGCCGAAATCAAGATAATGACTTGGTTGTGTATGATTTAAATGTTTCTCGTCACCATGTAGAGATTATCCAAGATAAAAATATTTATATTTTGCGCGACTTAGGAAGTCGCAATGGCACGCGAGTTAATCATCAAACAATGACCGATGTGCAATTAAAAAATGGTGATATTATTCAAGTTGGTGAAATTGCTTTTGAATTTAAAAGCGAAAATACTTTGGGAAATGCTGTTCAATCCTGGCAACAAATAGATCCTCCAGATTCAGCATCTGACAGACACGAAATAGCGCATAATCAAACAGCTGCATTTAGATTAGATGAACTTAAAAAATTTAAGTCAAAGACTACAAACTCTGAAAATTCTTATTCTGTATCTATTGTCAGGCGTTCTCATTTTTTAAGGCGACATTTCCGTTTATTAGCTTTTATTGGATTGTTGTTATGTTTGGTTGCTGGTTTAATGGGATATTGGGTTTTCTATAAGGATCATTCGAATTTTGTATTGGCCATTAACGATCAAACGGATGATTTGAGTTTTGGTTGTTTTGATGATGCTATCGTCAAAGCATGTCAACGTGTGCAATTTAAATTTTATTCAAGACGTGGTCGTGTGTCTGTGTCTTTTACGCCTGGATTTATTGAGTCTAAAGCGACAACTGTTAAAGTATTTATTAATGAAACAGCCATTTACGATATTGCGCCTACTGGGCATAAATGGGAAGAAACTGTGGACCTTAAAATCGATCGTAAATTATTGAAAATGGGTGAAAATAGGCTTTCTTTTGTTCTTGATAGCGATTTAAAGCGAACTCACCGATTTGGAATTTCTCATATAGTGATTCAAGAAGAATCTCTATATCCGCCTTCTTTAAGTAAGGCACAGTGGTTTATTCAACAAGCGGAACATATGCTTTCATTAAAAGATTCGGAACGTTATGCGTTGGCTTACTCAGAATCATATTACTGGACTGCGCTTGGTTTATTAGAAGGATTTGAACCTTTGCCTTTGATTTTTTATAAAACACAACGTGAGTATAAAAATGTGAGTGATGAATTAAGCACTGTGCTTGAATCCTATAGGCTTAAAGCCGAACAAGCTCAAAATAACAAGCATTACTTTGAAGCAGAGACAATTCTTTATCAATCTCTCGAATATTTGCCGCATGCTCATGATTTAAGAAGAATCTCTATTGAAAAAAAGATTGCATCACTTGCCAAAAATCATGAACTCTAAAATAGTAGTTAATGCATGACTGATTCTAATAATGATACCATTGATGCCAAAGAACAAGAAACAGAAGAAGAAGCTGCTGAGTCGACCGCAATTGATACAAGACTCATGCGTCGTCTGAATCCAGAAGTTTTTGGAGATAAACCACAACCAGAAACAGAAACACGTACCTTATTGTTGCCTTCTTCTACGCAAACAAAAGATGTGGAAAAAATTACAGCGCCTCACCGTTTGGGACGCCAACCAAATGCAACAACGCTAACAGAATTAGAAAAAAATATCCCGATTGAAGATGATTGGGGAGCACCAGTAGCCGAAAAATCGCAATCTGTTACACAAACACAATTCGAAGAAGAAAGTGATTCCCAAGAAATTGCTCAAGACCAACATACCAGCGCGTCCGAGGTTGCTTTGCAATCTTTAGCAGAACAAGGCCATTTTCCACGACTTATTTGTACACAAGGTGAAGATAAGGGTAAAGAGTTTGTTTTAAAGAATAAAAGCCAATTACTTGGTAGAAGCCCAACCGCCGAGATATTTATTAACGACCCTTCTATTTCTAGGCTGCATTGTCGAATTTATATTAAAGAGGATCGTTATTTTTTGTCTGACGAAAAAAGCGCGAATGGAACAACACTGAATGGACATAAAATTCATCAAGAACAAGTATTGACAAGTGGTTCTGTAATTAAAATTGGCCAAACCATTTTACGTTTTGTGGAAATGGGTGATGTTATTCAAATTGAAGAACCTAAGTCTAATACGCAAACTTATGTACCAGTTGGATTGCCCTTAAATTCTGCACCTGTATTAAACAGGGAAGATTTAAATAAAAATCTTAAAAAAGAAATACACAAAAAAAAAACAATTCAAAAATATGCGATCATTATTATTTCTTTTTCATTATTAAGCGCATCGGTCATTGTTTCTTACCAATTACTTAAAAAAAGAAACAATAACAACCAAGGATTATCTCAGGCTTTGCTTAACCAAGCAGAAGAAGTTTTTGAACAGGGTAAAGCGGCATTACTTGCCAAGAATTTTAATTTAGCACGTGAAAAATTTAGATTTTCGGCTTCGTTGATTCCTTCTGATGTCAGATATCAAGAGTTTTTAAACCGGGTTGAACAAGAACAAAATACGCTTGCAAAAATAGAAGAAGCACGCACAGAAGTGGGCAAAAAAAATTATAAAAATGCACATCAAATACTTTTATCGATTGATCAAAAAACTTTGTTTTCGGCGGAACTTCAATTTATCAATGAAGAATATCATGCGGCTGTATCAAACGAAATTCGTCAAGTAAAGGAATTATTACGTAAAAATACTTTAAACAAAGAACACGCATTGTTGCTTGATAAATCAGTGCAGGAATTAAAAAACATAATAGACAATAAAGACCCTGAAATTCAGCAAATTTTAATTCAGTTTGAAACACGCAAAAAAAAGATTTTAGAAAAAAAAGATCCGGTTCAGCCTGTTGTTTTAGATAATGCGTTGGCGCATAAAAACAAACCAGAAGATAATCATATTCAACCTGCTTTGCCTGCACAAAGCACAAGTCATATTTCTTTATTAGGCAAACAGGCGATGACCACTTATCAGCAAGGTAAAATAGAAGAGGCCATGTCAATTTTAGCGAATTCAAATGCGGAACAAGAAACTGCGCTTAGAAATAAAATGGCGGCTTTTCAAAAACTTTATGAACAAGCTAAACTGGATGTTAACGCACAAAAATCAGACACCATCCAAACCATCAAAAAAGCAGCTGCATTTGAATATAAAATTAGCGGTGGTGCTTCTTATTATGCCAGTCAGTTAAGAATTATGGAATCTGAATATATTTACCAACAAGGACTTAATTCGCATCAAGCACAGCGCTATCAAGAAGCGTATAGCTTTTTTAAACAAGCACTTGCTAAATGGCCTGAACATGCACAAGCCAAAAAAAAACTAACAGAATTAACAGGCAAAGCACGTGATATTTACAATCAAGGATTGGTCATTAAAAATATTGATCCTGCACAGGCAAAAGAAAAATTTAAACTTGTGATGTCAATTGCACCAGTTGATGATGAAATTCATCAAAAAGCGAAGAAAATGCTTGAACAGCTAAAATAAAATAGTGGTCTACAAAATAAGCACAGACGAATAAGATCAGTGGCAATAATATCGACAAAAAAATCAGGTTTATGTAGTTAAACTATCCCATGACAAATCAATTTAGAATAGAAAAAGATACTTTTGGTCCAATTGAAGTTCCAAGTAACAAACTTTATGGCGCGCAAACGCAGCGGTCTTTACAAAATTTTAAAATAGGTGACGATCATTTTTCGAGATTATTCATTAAAGCACTTGGTTTAGTTAAAAAAGCGTCTGCACGTGTTAATTATGACCTTAAGCTCATTGATCAAGAAAAATCGATTCTAATTATAAAAGCAGCGGATGAAGTCATTGACGGTCAATTAGACACGCATTTCCCTTTGGTTGTTTGGCAAACAGGCAGTGGGACACAAACGAATATGAATGCAAATGAAGTGATAGCTAATCGTGCCACACAGATGATGGGGCTTGATATTGCGGCAGACAAAAAACCTATTCACCCCAATGATCACGTGAACATGTCTCAGTCTTCTAATGATGTATTTCCAACTGCCATGCATATTGCTTCGGTTGACGTATTGATGAGTATTACTTTACCTGGATTGATTAAACTACGTACGACTTTAGAACAAAAATCGCACGCATTTATGGATATTGTAAAAATTGGTCGTACGCATTTACAAGATGCCACCCCGCTTACATTGGGCCAAGAATTTTCAGGTTATGTATCACAACTTTATTTTGCAGAAAAAGCAATCAAAAACACCTTGGTTCATTTATATCAACTCGCTTTGGGTGGTACTGCAGTAGGCACAGGGCTTAATACACACAAAGAATATGCTAAACGTGTTGCAGATGAAATTGCCCGTCTTACGGGCTATCCATTTGTTACCGCGGAGAATAAATTTGAAGCATTAGCTGCAAACGATGCTATTGTGGAATCACATGGTGCGCTTAAAACATTGGCTTGTGCCTTAATGAAAATTGCCAACGATGTACGTTGGCTTGCTTCGGGGCCTCGTTGTGGTATTGGGGAAATAAAGATTCCAGAAAATGAACCAGGATCTTCAATTATGCCTGGTAAAGTCAATCCCACTCAATGTGAAGCCATGACTATGGTTGCTGCGCAAGTGTTAGGTAATGATGTCGCTATTAATATTGGGGGGGCATCTGGTAATTTCGAACTCAATGTTTACAAGCCGCTCATGGTTCATAATTTTTTACATTCGGCACGGTTGCTTGGTGACGCTTGCGTGTCGTTTAATGATAACTGTGCTATTGGCATTGAGCCAAGGCTGGATCAAATTGATAAACATCTAAAACAATCGCTCATGTTAGTGACTGCGCTTAATCGTACAATTGGTTATGAAAACGCAGCCAAAGTTGCAAAAAAAGCTTATCACGACAATACCACACTTAAGGAAGCAGCATTAGCGCTAGGTTTGGTTACTTCGGAACAATTTGATCATATTGTTAAACCAGAAGACATGGTTAAACCTCAGCTGTAAGACTTGCCTAAAAGCAAAAGCTTTAAAATATAGTTTTTTGGGGTTTATTGGATTTTTGTCTTGAAATGTTGTCATCAAATAAGCTATCTTCCAAAAAATCAAGCGTCCGTAGCTCAGTTGGATAGAGCATCGGCCTTCTAAGCCGGGGGTCACAAGTTCGAATCTTGTCGGACGCGTTGGGTTTTAGCATGTCAAAACCGATAATTTTTAGTTTTAAAATTTCGCTCCTTCTTCTGCATGTTTGGCATATCAGTATCGCCCTTTGTTAGGAGTGATTGGTCAGTGCGCAGCGTGCGTGTTCTTAAATCATCTTTATTTTAAGGTTCAAATCATGGATAAAAAAATTACACGTGGTCAATTACCAGGTTCAAGCAAGGTTTATGTTGGCGGTGAATTTTTTAAATATTTACGCATTCCAATGCGTAAAATAGAACAAGCAAAATCACCTGCGCATGCTAAGTTGGCGGTGCTTGCAGGAACCACAGAAAACCCACCTTTATGTGTGTATGACACCAGTGGTCCTTATACCGATGAACAAGCCAGTATTGATGTTGAAAAAGGATTGCATCCTCTGCGCCATTCTTGGCTTGCACGACGTGGTGATTGTAGTGAATTAGATACTTATTCGTCTCATTACACCCATACACACCTTCAGAATACAATAAACACCAGTTCGGGCGTCGCCCATCAATTTTATCAACGAAAACCTAAAAAAGCGCGATCAAATGAGCGAGGACTTACACAGTTGGCTTATGCCAAAAGAGGCGAAATTACAGAAGAAATGGAATTTGTGTCAATTCGTGAACAACAAAAAAATGAAGCCTTGCATGCGACTCATCAATACATCAAAACCCATTCAGGTAACAGTTTAGGTGCATGTATACCTTCTGTTATTACCAAAGAATACGTGCGAGACGAAATAGCACGAGGGCGCGCCATTATTCCAGCCAATATCAATCATCCAGAATTGGAGCCCATGATTATTGGACGAAATTTTTTGGTTAAAATTAATGCCAATATTGGAAATTCTGTGGTGGCGTCTTCTATCGATGAAGAGGTAGAAAAAATGGTGTGGGCTATTCGTTGGGGAGCGGATACGGTAATGGATTTATCAACGGGCAAAAATATCCATGAAACACGAGAATGGATAATTAGAAATAGCCCCGTTCCAATCGGCACAGTGCCTATTTATCAAGCACTAGAAAAAGTACATGGTAAAGCCGAAGAACTCACCTGGGAAATTTATCGCGACACATTAATTGAACAAGCAGAACAGGGCGTTGATTATTTTACTATTCATGCAGGTGTTCGTTTGGCCTATATTCCCTTGGCTCAAAATAGACTCACAGGTATTGTATCCCGTGGAGGTTCTATTATGGCACGTTGGTGCCTGGCGCATCAACAAGAGAATTTTTTATACACACATTTCGAAGATATATGCGATATCATGCGTGCTTATGATATTTCTTTTAGTTTGGGTGATGGATTAAGACCTGGATCTATTGCAGACGCCAATGACGACGCACAATTTGCGGAACTTACAACGCTTGGTGAACTTACGCAAGTTGCATTTAGATATGACGTGCAAACCATGATAGAAGGCCCAGGTCACGTGCCGATGCATCTTATTCAAGAAAACATGGACAAACAAATCAAGCTCTGCCGCGAAGCTCCTTTTTACACATTGGGGCCTCTGACAACTGACATTGCGCCAGGTTATGATCACATGACAAGTGCGATTGGGGCAGCCATGATCGGTTGGATGGGATGCGCCATGCTTTGCTACGTAACGCCTAAAGAACACTTAGGGTTACCTCATAAAAATGACGTTAAAACAGGTGTTATTTCTTATAAAATTGCGGCCCACGCAGCCGATTTAGCCAAAGGACATCCAGCTGCTCAAGTAAGAGATAATGCGCTATCTAAGGCGAGATTTGAATTTAGATGGACAGACCAATTTAATTTGGGTTTAGATCCTGATACGGCTAAAGCTTATCATGATGAAACATTACCTGCAGATAATGCTAAGTCTGCGCCTTTTTGTTCTATGTGTGGGCCCAATTTTTGCTCTATGAATATAAGCCAAAAACTAGACGCTGTTTCTACAGAAGAAACACCTAAAACTAAAACACTCCGCGTTTTATAGTAGACTTTTTTCTATTATCCAAATTGCGGAGAAAGCTTATAATCTGGCGGATTTTCTTTGTTCTGAAAAAAAGGCATGAATATCATCTGCAGAAGATGCAAAAACCTGTTTAGCAAGTTCGTTTGCCATATCCGCAAAAAGTTTTTCTAAAGTTTCTCCTTTTGCACGGTATGGGCTTACACCACCTTGCGTGTGAATATGAAATTTTTTAGTTATAAGTGGCGTGTTGTCTTTATCTTCTTTGTTTGAGTTGGAAATCTCTGCAATATTGTTTTTATCAGTCGCTGTATTGTTTTTATTTTTTGTTTTTTGCGTGCTATGTATGTTTGTTGCAACATGTTGTTGGTTGGCGACATCTTTAAGTTTAACAATTTGCATTTCAATATCCATATCAATGCTTGTTTTCATGCGTGGCACGCCTAAAAAAGCAAGCGGTACCAATAAAACACCTAACACCGCAATGACTGCTAATTCTACATTAGGGGAATCAATTTCATAATTGGACTCCAAAATACGATATTTTACAGCATAAATAGGAAATGGCTGACGAGGTAAAGAATCTAAAGATTCTTGGTCTATAATTTGTTGCACCATGTCACTTTTTATTAAAGTGTCTTTGAGTGTGTCATCAAAATGAGAAAAAAATGCTTTGTCAAATTGAATATTGGCTTGAACATTAGGTTCAATTTTATTGACCATCAATATGGTTGGTTGCGTGCGGTGAAATACCGAAGTTTCTGTATGCCCATAGACAATGGGTCCAGAGCAATGAATAGAAGACATTGAAAAACAAACAGCCACTACGAACGAAATAATTTTTTTCATACATCGCCTCTTGAATAAAACGTTTAAAGTTTTACGTTTTGGGGGGGAAAGAAAGACCTATTCTTTTTTTCCAAAAAACGAGCAAGAAGCTTATTGCAAAAGAAATGCCAATTCTATTTTAAACAAATTTTGCGTGGTGGTGTTCCAAATCAAATCATAGAGTTTTAAAATATCTTAGAGATCTGTTTCAAATTAAAACAATATGGGCAAAGTATTTTCTAATTCTACTCTTTAGCAATATCCTTGCATCATTTGATTTAAAGCTTTTCCTCGATGACTTATTTGATTTTTTTCTTCTTGTGTAAGTTCTGCACAAGTTTTGCCCAGTTCAGGCAAGTAAAAATAAGGATCATAACCAAATCCATATTGGCCACGAGGATTAAGAACAATTAATCCACTTATTTCGTTTCGATAAATTTTAATTTTAAATTCTTTTGGTGCGTATGGTTGAACTAATGATAAAGCACACACGTAACGCGCTTTAAATTCTTTTTTTTGGGGATAAAGACGAACCAATTCGTCTAGTAATAAGCGATTATTAGCTTGATCTTGGGTTTCGTTGGCTTGTTTGTGTTTGCAATAACGTGCAGAATAAATGCCCGGGCCATCACCTAAAGCTTCTACTTCTAGGCCAGAATCATCAGCCAACACGTCGACACCTAATGTTTTAGCGATGTATGAAGCTTTTAAAAAGGCGTTATCTTCGTAAGAATCTCCGTTTTCTTCCGGGAGTGTAACGTCTGGATAATCACGAAGGCTTTGTAGTGCGACAGAACAATTTTTTAATAACCGATTTAAAAGATTATTGAATTCTTCTTGTTTGCCTCGATTATGAGTTGCAATAATAAGCTTTTTTGCCATACCCTGCCCTATTTTTATTTTTTTAAAATCTCCCTGCCAACCCTTGACCTTTGCCTGGTGCTTGTCTCATGTGATCATATGTTTAATGCGTTGGCATATTTGATTCTATTTATTTGGTGCGCATCTTCTTCTACGGGATGGGCTTTTGAGTCAAGCATAAAATCTTTGGCAATGGTTCAAAGAGGACAAAAAGCATATGGGTTAACCGTTATTCAAGACCAAACAATAGAACGGTTTGAACTTGAATTAATAGGCGTTGCGGATAATGCATTGGGACCTCATCAACCGCTGATTGTAGCCAAACTTACAGATCCTAAATTTGCACTGGCAGGTGTGGTTGCAGGCATGAGTGGTAGCCCTATTTATATTGGTGACACCTTAATTGGTGCATTGGGATACGCACTTGGTTCATTTATGAAAGAAGGCATTTGTGGTATTACACCTATCGAATCTATGCGTTTGTTGCAACACATGCATAGACAATTCCCACTTGCTTATAATGATAAAAATCTAAGTGATAAATCGTTTACACCGCTTGCATTGCCAGTTTACATTAATGGATTGGAACCCAATGTGGCTAATCATTTTGCACCACAACTAGAAGCATTTGGGATGCATGTTCATGGGATACAAGCCAGTACAGACAATACACATCATTTACAAAAAAGTGCACCCCTGTTTTCTGGATTTAATCCAGGCGATGCAATTGCTTTAACGCTTGTTAAAGGCGATATCTCTGTTTCTGCGAGTGGTACAGTGACTGAAGTAAATGCAGGTCAAGTACTTGCATTTGGTCATCCGTTTATGGGACTTGGAGCCATTTCTATACCAATGATGCGGGCGCGGGTATTGACGATTATTCCTTCCTATATGCGTTCTTTTAAAATGACAGAAAATTTAAACGAAGTAGGCGCTGTGCTCGAAGATAGGCAATCAGCTATCCTGGGAGCGTTGGGTGTGCATGCAGATACACTTGCTGTGGACGTTGAAATATCTAACAATCCAGAAACTAGTCAGGTTTATCAATTTCATTACGATATTGCCAAAGATTTAAAATTAACACCAGAATTGGTGCATATGGTAATTGCTAATAGCATTGCCAAACGAGCCAATAGTGGCACTTATGGAACCATTGAAATAGAGGCCCATATCACACTTAATGACAACCGTTTACTTAAGGTAGGGAGCACACTTGCTATAGAACGTGATCAATCTTTGCCTATCTTTGCAGCTTTGGTGGTCGCAAAACCTTTTATGGCCCTATGGAATAATCCTTTTGAAAAAAACCAGATTAAAAATATTGTGGTTAAAATTAATTTATTACATGAAGTTAATCGACTTAAAATAGATGCTATTCGCCTTCGTTCAAATCAGGTGGCACCCGGGCAATCTATAGAAGTGGGCATTGGGTTATCGCACGAAAAAAAACCTATGCAATGGCATTATGTAAACATTCCTGTGGCCACATATAGTGAATTATCTAATTATGAAATTTGGGCGATGAATGGATTTGATGCCACAAAACTAGAAGACAACATTTATGGCCCACAAAAACCACAAAACTTTAATGACGTAGTCGAAGTAATAAAAAAACAACATAGAGATGACGTGCTGTATTTGATGTTGATAAGAAAAACACCCACTTTAAAAATTGGCGAGCAGGTATTAGGCCGGTATCCGTTAACGTTCGCACATCAGCTGTTGTCATCTAACAATACAGATACACGTGTGACCCATACAGAACAAAAGATAGCCTATAAAGTAGCAGTTCCTTTACCTTCTTATTTCCTTTTAGGCCAAGCGCACACAAATGTTAAAATAAAACCCATGTACTAAGAATATAAATAACAACCCTATTAAAATAAGGATTTTATACATGAAGAAAAAGTTACTTTATTTTTTTCTCTATTTTTATGTAAACATGGTTTCTGTTGTTTATGCCGAAAATACACATTTTTACACATACGAAGGATTTTCTAATTTTTTAGAAGGTCATGCACAAAATACACAACTTATGGCAGATGGTGTTGTGGCGTTATCTATGCCTGTAAAAAAAATAAGCGGATTAGAATCCACGGCCCGCTTGATTGTTTCTGCTGTTGATGATTCGCGCATTGCTTTGGTTCTGTTAGAACAAAAACCACATTTATGGGTCTACCATCATAATGGAAGCAAAGACGATTATGGGTTCATAGAACAAGGCGTTCCAACTGCTCTCGCACTTGGCAAGAATGCAATTTATGTGGCCACGGTGGCACCTGCTCAAATTCTCAAATTCCAATTATCCAAAAAAACTCTGCCAATACCCATGCCTACCGTGTCTAACAGTAAACAACCTGTAGACGCTGTATTTTATATGATAGAAAAAGAGGATGCACTGTATTTATTGACAAGCATGCCCGGTGCCTTATTGAAATTTAAGGATGGTCAGTTTCAAGAATTATTTATTAGCAATGAAGATTTATTAAAATCCATGGCATTTGATAAGACAGGAAAAAATATTTATGTGGGTGGTGGCGCTAAAGGCATTGTCTACAAGGGGCCTAATCAGGCGAGCAAAACACCAACGCGGGCGTATCAAGCAATTTTTGATAGTGGGCTTAAAGAAATTACCGGATTATTGCCCAAAGAAACCGGTGATTTATTTGTGGTTGGGCTTAGTACACAAAACACCAATGAAGACAATTCAGCCAGTAGTCAGTCTTTAGAAAAAGGAAAAATTCGTTCCCAGTTAATTTATTTAAATGCACAAGGCTATGGCGAAGTACTGGCAGGCTCAGATGACGAAATTATTTATAGTATAAGCGAAACACCACAAAAAAATGTTTTAATTGCCACAGGTTCTGTAGATAAAGCGCACTTAAGAGGCCGTTTGTATGAAGCGCGCCCAAAAACCAAAGATATTTCACTGTTGTACCAAACAGAATCTGCGCAGATAGTTCAAATTTATCAGCATCAAAATGCGAGTATGGGATACACACTTGTAGAAAACGATCCCGCTAATATTGTGAATTTGCAACTTGGTTATGCCACTCAAGGTGAATTTATTTTGCCTGTATTTGATGCTTTTTCTCAGGCTCACTTTGGCAGTGTTTGGTTAGATGCAGAGACACCTAAAAATACGCAGATTCAAATTCAATTGCGTGTTGGGCAAACAGCGCACCCAGATGATAATTGGAGCGATTGGACACAAGATTTACAAACAGGTGTGAGTGCTAAAGAATTAATGGTGGCACGATTTGCACAAATTAAAATAAAACTAAAAGGAGATGGAAAGCAAACACCTATCGCAAGACGCATAAGGCTTGCTTATACACGTCAAAATATTGCGCCTATCATAGAAGATATTGTTATTTTGCCTAAGCATATCATGTTAAACACAGCGGTTTCCGATAACGTCTATGAGCGTACATTTTCTTTAAATGATAAAGGGCTTATGGAATTAAAAAAATTAGATATGCTAGGCGAACTTTCGGAGCCAAGTAAAGTCAAACAAACTTATGTCAATAATATGCAAAGTATCGCTTGGAGTGCACAAGATTTTAATCACGATAAACTTGTATACGATGTAGAATTTAAAAAACGCACAGATGTTTCATTTCAATTATTTCAAAGTAATCTTAAAGATTCGTTTGTTAGCTTTCCAAGCCATACTTTTTCAGATGGTGTGTATATGTTTAGAATTACAGCTAAAGATTATTTAAGCAACGCATTGGAACAGTCGCTTGAATCAAAGAAAGAGAGTCAATGGGTGACTTTTGATCATACACCGCCGCAAATTCAAAACATTAAAGGTAATAGCCAAACAGGACTAAGTTTTGAAATAAAAGATGCTTGGTCTGTATTGACGCAAGTTGAGTTTTCTATAGATGGGCAGCCTTTTTTGTTGATTTTGCCACGCGATCACGTGCTAGATAGCACGCAAGAATCTTTTGTTTTAACTAAAGAAGATCTTGCTAATTACCAACGCATATACCCCCTTTCCTCTCACTCTCATACACACATTATCAATATTCGTGCCACAGACGAAGCCAAAAATATCGCACACGAAAAATTTAATTTTTAATTTATTAATTTGTTGTCAATATATAAACAATACGTTAATAAAATCCTACACGTTGTTTCTTAAACGTGAGAAGTCCAGTCGTTGTTTTTCAATAGATCTCTTTTGGAAGAGATCAAGTTTCAAGTATCACTTAAAAATTTGCTGTTCACCTTTATACAGGAGCGTGTTTTATGAGTCTTTCTCAAGCCGCGGTTCCCAATCTTGTTTTAGCAACAGTGCCTACCACTCAACCTCATTCTTTTAATCCCAAAAATTTAACATCACTCAATGATAATATGAAAGACATTGGGCAAGTGTTGGCTGCTGCAGCGGGTTTATTTAGCGCAAGAACGCAGTGGAATGATTCAACGCTTCCGCTCGATAAAAAATTTAGATTTGATTTGCTTGTTCATGAATTTAAAATAATGCGTGAATTATTAACCCACACACGCCAGTGGCAAGATGAATCATTTAAACAAACTGTAGAAACGTTAATTCAAGCGGCAGAAAAAGCGAATGTTAAAGATGTTGCCAGCATAGAAACACTTAAAAAAACCTATCAACATTTTGAACGGGTTTTGTTTAAAACTTGGAAATCAGAAATAACAGATCCTGTTAAAGCGCGTCATCTCATAAAAGACAATCCGTACATCAGCACATCTGTTTTGCATTTATCTGGAACTTTGATTGAATGTTTAAAACAAATTAAAGCACAAACTCAACAACCACTCACACTTAAAGATTTAAAAGATTCAGAAGACAATAAAAAAGCACAAATTAATCTTGGGGTAATGATAAACCCCAATTTAGAAGATTTATTAGAGGCGCTTAATCAAGCGGCTAAATCTCAAGGCTTTTTACCTTCTTTTAAATTAGATAAAGACACAATTGCAACCTCTAAAAAACTGGTTGCTCAAGTCAATCAACTCTTACATCATCCTAATCCCAATTGGGGTGATTTGTTTGATGTTTTGTTTAAAATTGTGGCAGTTGTAGAAAAACAAGACAAAGACGGGCCCTATGTCGCTAAAATACTTGTCGAAATTCTTGCGCAAATGCGTAATTTTGTGCGTATGGAAGGATTAGATATAGAAGCACCTAGCTTTATCGCTGGTTTTTTAAAGATGTTCAAGTTGTCGCTTAGTACAGAATTGCGTGATGAAATTAAAATCATTGATAAAGTAATCAAAGATTGTGAAGATTTTAAAATTCCATCTATTCAAAACGATCCTATTCAAAGCCCAAAGTCTTACAATAAAATAAAAGTGCTTTATGTGTTGTTGTTGGTTTTGGCCGCTTTGGCTGCGCTGTTGGCTGTGTTATTATCCACCCTGCTTGCCAAAGGTGTGGTAAGCATGAATGCAGATGCGGTTACGATAGCGGTAAGCTTGCTCACACTTGTGGCGGGTGCGGCAGGCACTTTGGCCTTTACTACTGTACGCACAAAAATGATGGCGCACCCTTATTATAGTTATGCCAAACAAAAAGAAACTACCGCAGAAAAAATTGGCATTTCATTATTAACCGCTATTATTCAAGGCACATCAGGTGCAGATGCCACAAGCAAGGATTTAAAAAGCTTATTTGAGAACATCTCTGGTTCTTTTGCGCTTACACTTAATCAAAGTATTGTAGGAAAAGTATTACCTTTGGCCAAATGGAGCAAGACCCATCTTGATGTGTCTGCTCAGGATGTAGCTAAAACGCTCACCATTATTGATGGTGTTGTTCCCGGGTTTGAAGATAGCTTTAAATCTCACAACCTTAATTTAAACCAACTTCCAGAATCTTTAGCTAAAGATTTTGAAACACTCAAAAAACAATCCATTACACTTAAAGATAAACTCAAAGAAATTATTGATGCAGATTGCGATAAAGAAGCTGTTAATGCAGCCAGAAAAACAATTAGTCGTGGCATAGAAGCATTAAATGAAACTTCGCAAAATTTATACAAATCGCTTCATGTCTACGCCGTTACGCAATTTGCAACAAACACCCAAGACAAAGAAAAAACATCAAGTGAAACACCACCTGCAAATCCGCCAAATGATTCAAAAGATGCACCAGAAACTAATAAACCAAGCATACCTAAAAATCCTACCGATGAAGGAGAAGGAGACACCCCAAAAAGCGGCGAAGAATCAGAACCGCCTGTGTCTGTTCCTCCCAAAATTCCTAAAATTCCACCATTAACGCCACCAGGCATACATCCAGTTCTTATCCCTGTTGAAGGCATTGAAATTGAAGCTAGAAATACAGCAACTCAACGCATGCTTGTATTTAAAAATAAAAACTTAAAAATTTCTTTTGAACCATCATCGTCCAATTTAATAATTAAAGATGGTGTGGATGCTATTGATTTACTATTTAAGTTTATGGAAAAAAATCCAAATATTAGGGTTAAAATTACAGGTCATACAGACAATATTGGCAGTTTAGCAGGTAATTTAAAACTATCAGAAGAACGTGCCCGAGCTGTCATGAATGCATTAATGAAAAAAGGAATTGCAGCCAATAGAGTAATAGTGGAAGGATTGGGAGATAAAGAGCCCGTGGCCGATAATTCTACATTAGAAGGACGCGCGCTCAACAGGCGTATTGAAATTCAAATACAATAGACCTTTTTTAAAACTTACTGCGCAAGCAAGAGGGTCCAATGATGTATTGCTGGAGCGAGCATTTTGATTGGACATGCTTTTTAAAAATAGTTAGATCCAAGATTTATGGATCTAGAATATGAAATAAAATATCATCAAAAAGAAGAACATAACTGGTGGTTCTTAAGCAGAAGAGACGCAATCATTAAATTAGTATCCCAAAAGAACAAAAACTCAAAAATACTAGATATTGGGTGTGCCGGTGGCGCACTGCTTCTTGACTTAAAAGAATTAGGATTCACAAATTTAACCGGTTTAGATGTAAGTGAAAATGCAATTGCCGTGAGCAAAAAACGCGGTTTGCACAATGTTTATCTCATGGATGGATCCGATCCATCCTTTGAAAAAGAAACTTTTGATATTATTATTTCGTCTGATTCTTTGGAACATATGAGTGATGATAAAAAAGCGCTTAAAAATTGGTATCAACTATTAAAATCACATGGAGAGTTAATTGTATTTGTTCCTGCATTTATGCATTTGTGGGGCGAGCATGACGTTATCAATCACCACTATAGAAGATATACAGCATCAGAGCTTAAATTAAAAATGGAAAGTGTTGGGTTTAAGGTGGAAAAATGCTGTTATTGGAATTTTATGATGTATTTCCCAACCGCTATTTTTCGTTCTTTGCAAAGAATTAAATACGCGTTAATCAAAAACAATAAAACAAAAGATCATTTAATAGATTTTAATTCGTTTATTAACAATTTGTTAATTAAAACAATTAAAGCAGAAAACTATGTATTTAAAACAATAGGTCTTCCAATTGGTGTTAGTGCATATGCTAAGGCCATAAAACATCTATAAAGAAAAAGGCTTTCTAGTTGGACATTCACCACTGCCTTGATAATCACCCAACGTGCGCATTTGTGAATTCACATAATCATATACCGTGATTTTATGGTCGTTATCTTGGTCTTTGATACCCGTTAAATCATAGGGCGGCGTTGGCAAAGCCTGTTGCACAACGCATGATTTTAGTTCTTCTGTGGTAAGTATACCGTCTTTATTTTGATTGCATATGTTCATCCATGCGCCTAAACGTTTTGTTAATTCAACCCCTTGTGTAATGTTATCAAAATATTGATGATCGCCATGAATCGTTGGTTTAATTTGTACACTTCCATTCAAAGGAACCGCAAATCCAGAAAATCCATCTTCGCTTGCACAATCTTCAAAACTTGTGCCCGCATTAAATCCCCATTTAAATGTGATTTTTTCATTACCTTTTTGTGCAACGCCTTCAAAATAAATAGAATAGTTATTCTGGATCATTAGCTCTAAATCAGCACTTGATGTTGGTTCCAAAATAGTTGCACTGGGTTGTGCATTGACTGTACGATAAGAAAATTTATCAAAACGTGCCGCAGGCACACGGTCCCATTCTGTTACTAAATATCCTTGCGCGGGTGCATTTTTTAGATCCAAAATATAAGTTTTATCGTGAAATAAACGTTCTTTGGTATCTGTTCTTTGTGCTTCAAAATACCCCAAAGAGATTAAGAACTTATTGTATTGAATTTGCCAGCCATCATGCATATCTTCATCGCCGTTACCAGATTTTATGCCTTCTGTAATAGATGCTTCTGGCACAACAATGATTTGAACACGTCCAGTTCCAGGAGAAGATCCATGAGAACCACAAGATAATAAAAAACAATAAAATATTAAATATGATAAGTATGTTTTATTTAACATAAAAATTCCTATAGGTGATAAAATTATTTTTCAACCCAATTAAAAACAGGAGGAGAAATTACTTTAGCTGCCAACAAAATAGAATCATAAGACAACGTGTTTGAATCGATTAAAATAGGTTCATTATGAACTGTTTGATCATATAATGCATCTAAATCAAGTTGAGAAAAAAGTTGTGCGGCATCAAAAGAAATTTGTAAAACTGTTTTTGAATTATGAACATCTGCTTGAACTGCTGCGCTAGTGATAGCCATTTGCCCTTGATGCTGAGGCAACACATCTACTTTGGCAATGATATGAATATGCTTATTAGATTTTTGAGCCGTTGCTTCTAATATCATGGAATGACCAAGTTCTGTGTTTGCTACAGGTGTTGTTTGTGTATCAAACCAAGACATTCCAAAATTATAAGTAGCGCTCTTAATGGTTCCACTTAATCCATTAACATACCCTAGTGCTATAGGATTTTGAGATAACGCATTAATTAAAGTTACTTGTGTTAATTCTGCTATTGCTGTTTTACACAACGTAGATGAACCCGAATAAGCCGCACAAAAATAAACAGGTCCAAATGCAATATCCGCATGCAACATGTCTAATTGCCAATCTTGAATTTGCAGTCTAGAAGACGTCGAAGGCATATAAAATGCTTCGTAAGATACATGTTTTTGTGGTGTAAGCTGACACTTAGTGATAAAACAAAAAAATAATGTTAATAATTTTAAACATCGATAATGAGAACGATGTTTATGATTAAGACACATGGCAATTCTCCTAAAAATAAAAAGAAATATGGCCCATCAATGTAAATGGTGCACCAGCACTAATATGGCGCATCGGCACCCGAGATGGCACCGTAGCTGTTTGCCAATAAGACACATAACTATATTCGGTTTGTGCATATTTTAAATTAAGTAAGTTGCTTCCATCTATGCCAATTTCAATAAAATCGCGACGTAATCCAATTGATGCATCCAATAATGTGACCGTAGGTGAAAATTCTTGATAAGGCAAAGGACGTGGAGACAACACAGTAATGCTGCTACCAGCTTTAAGGAGCAAAGGTTTTCCCCACAAATGAGCGATTGTATGATGAAACCCAATATCTGTATGAAAAACCCAAGGTGGCACATAAGGCATGAGTTGTCCTTGCTTAAAGGCTGGTGTTGGCACAGATACGGTTGCAATAGGTGGTGAGTCTAAGGATGCATGAACATAAGTAAGATGTGTGGATATGGATAAAAAAGACCAAGGTTCAAGTAATATTTGTAAACTCATACCTGTTCTTGTTGTAGGTCCTAAGCGCTCTAAACGTGCAGAATTAGGATCAAATGCCAAATCATAAGATAAACGTGTTTGATAAAAAGATCCGGATATTTTAAACCACGTTTGATGTTGTATTTTAAATCCAGCATCTATACTGCTCACCCGTGCAAATGGTGCTTGTTCCCCTTCTTCTAATTGACGCGCTTGAGGAGACCTATATCCTTGTCCATAAGCAGCCAATAGTCCCAACCAAGACAAAGGCTGAACTTCTAAAGTCACGCGAGGTAAAAGTGCCACACCTGTTGCTGTGCGCCGATACCCTATTAAATGATTTTTTATGGCAAATTGTGGAATAAAATTACCTAATTTATCATTTACATCAAAAAATAACACATCACTACGTAAACCGCCTTTTATGCGAATATAAGAAGTTATTTGTAACAACAAATCAGCGTAAAAACCCGCACCTAAAGCCCTTAAATCTGCATCATCACGTGTGTCCCAAATTTCATTCTGTGGAACTTTAAGAAGAGATTGTGTTTGTTCAATTGTATTAAAACGTAAATGGGTTCCTAATTCATAGCGCCATTTAAACCACGACCATGGTTGATAACGTGAACTTTGATAACTCAACGTTCCACCCAATGAAAAATCATTATTAGATTGTTCTGTTAAATCGCCAAAACCAATCCATTGTGCGTTATTTCTAGAACGTTCTGTGTAGCCTGTAAAATTTAAACGGCTGCGATAAATAGCCCAATACGTATACAATGAAGATTGCAATAACGCACCTTTATCTAATTGATGCGTAAGTGATACACTTAATTGGATTCTTCCAGTTCCAGCCGATTGCGCGCGCGCAGTAGGATCTTTATAGGCATCATAGAACCCCACACGACCGGCATCTATGTCATCACGCCTTAACACACCTGCAAGAGAGGCGCGCGCAACATATCCACCTAAATGAAATAATACATGCGTGCGATCAGACAAATTTAATCGATATTGTCCTAAAGCACCGCCAGATAAATGACCACGCACATAAGGACCAAACCCCTGGCTGTATTTAATGTGTGCGGCACCAAAAGTTTCTTCTGGCTGTTTATCGGGCGCAAATAATACAAGACCACGTACACTTTGAAAAGATCCATAACTTGCCTCTATTCGTGATTTTCGTTCTGTCACACCCAAATCATAATCCACCGTTCCAGCCACAGAAAAATCGCCTTGCTGTGGAGCATAAACACCTTCTGTGACTTGTAAAGAACGAACCACTTCTGGAATCACTAAATTTAAATCGGCATAACCTTGTCCATGAATATGAGACGGTTGATTCATGGGAACACCAGACACCTTAAATTCAATATCTTGGCCGTGTTCTGCATCAAAACCACGCAGAAATACACGTTGCGCAATTGCATCTCCTTCTGGATGTGCCACATAAAAACCGGGTGCACTCATTAATAAATCTGAAGCAGATTGTTTGGGCACAATATTTAAAATATTTTGATTGATTTTATAATCAGACACACCACGTGTCGTTTTATCTTTCACCACACGAACGGTTGATTCAAGTTCTACCACTGGTAAAGACGCAGGATAAGAACTAGGCAACGGCATGGGTTGAGCAAAAACCTGTTCATGCATGCCCAACAAAACCAGGCCACACACGTATTTCCAATGTATCACAAAAATGACCTCTCAATAAAAAAATACAATACGCAGCAGATTTAGAAATTTAATTTTTTTGCTGCGTTCGCCAATAATGAAGAATTTTTAAACAATATTTAATGGAGGCGAATGTTTAGGTGCGACAAGATAAATAGAGATACAAATATTGAGAGAAAATTTGTATAATGTGAAATTTAAAATAGGTATTAAATATAAAACATTGCAATTTTTTTGAACGGTTTTTTTTAAAACAGATACGGTTTGTTTTAAGCTTAAAATTAAACAATGCTCATGATTGTGTCTAATTTTATCAAATTCTGGTTTGGATAATAAAAAAGTTGGTTCTTGCTGTGTTTTATTTTTAGATAAAAATGGGATAATTACAGATTGACTAATAACAGAAGACAAAGGTTCATCATGCACCGTTAACCCGTGTTCTAAACAATAGCGGTGCGGCACATGCCAGGCATGAATCCACTCAAGAGAACAAATTAAAAATAACAGAGCCAATAAGACTGCGCTTATGCGCGCGCATAAGCGGGATCGCTTTTGCATAGTTTGTCTTATATTTGACCTGGAAATTGTTGAGTGTATCATCAAAGTTTGTTTTTTGTTACATTTATTTTTAAATAAAACAAGCTTAATGGGCCTGTAGTTGTAATGCTTTTTCTAATTTAAGCACAGCCAAATCATATAATAATTGTTCGCCCATGCAAGCCAACTGGGCTGCCACTAGCCCTTGTCTGGCATCGCCTACTTCTAAATAAGTGCTCATCTGTGCCTTGAAGCTGTCTTCTGCAATACGCGCAGATTCTTTTGCAAGATTAAGGGTGTCTTTAGCTTTTTGCAAAGAAGCAATGGTGTTTTTTACTTCTAATACAGAGCGTTCAATATCTTCTTGCGCTTTTTTCTTGGTTTGTTCTGCTAATAGTAAAGCTTCTTTTTCTTTAGCACGTGCTTCGCTTAGTTCTGCATCTCTTAATCCACCGTCCCAGATATTCCATTGCAGCGCCAAACTTAAAGTATAGTAATCATTACGTCCAGAAAACCCCGCAGCATTTGAGATATTGTATTTGGCGTTAAAAAATACTTGTGGCAAATACTTTAAAATGGTGGTGACCGAAGACAAATGCGCAGCACGCGCTGCCAATAAGGTAGCGCGCACATCTAAACGTTCAATAACGATATTTTGCACCGTGTTTTGTGTTGCGTTCTGTGAATTAAGTGGGTGGTCTAAAAACCAACTCACGCGCTCGGTTAATGTTTTCTGGGATGGCAACTCGATATCAAAATCTTGCTCTAATTGTAATAAAGTTTTAAGTGCTAATTTAGCAATTTCAAGAGAATTTTCTGCTCGTTTTAAATCTTGCTCAATTTTTGAACGTTCCATTTGTGCACGTAAAACGGCTAAAGTACTAAGCGTGCCAGCTTGCTGCCTTAATTGTGCGTCTTTTTCATGCTCTTTGGCTGATATTAGTTGTTGATTTTGGATTAAGACCATTTGTTTTAAACTTGCCGCAGTGTAATAAGTTTGTGTGACCACAAATGTCATTTCTATTTTTAGTTGTTCATGGCCTAAACGTGTAGCTGCAATTGCTTTTTGTGCGGTCATAATACCACCAATTGCTGCAGGCAAAATGATAGCTTGTGACACCTGAACTGCACCTGTTAGGTAATTAATAGGCTGAATCACAGCTTCATTAAAGCCTGTTGGTATCAATGCGTAAGTGGTTGGCGCACCGGGTAATCCCGCTTGTGGATCAGAAGAAGGTATTTTGATATCGCGAATGGCATAGCCAGAAGGCATCTTAACAACGGATTCAACGCTGTTTCTTACATAGGCACCGCTGGCAGAGATATTGGGCAAATAAAACGATAATGCTTTACGAAACGATTGTTCAGTTGCAACAAGTCTAGCCTGCGATATTTTAATGTCTAAATTATCTTGTTTGGTACGCTTAATGGCTTGTTCTAAGGTTAAAACTTCTGCAGATAAAGCAACAGGACAAAAGCTTAATATAACCAAAAGAAATGAAATTAATACACGCATGCAAGACCTCGCTTTGTATTTATTTTTATACGTCATTTTTTAATTGGACTGCTTTTCTAGTACAGCGATGTCTTTAATTACTTGAGGATCATCTGCAAATACTGATGGCATACGCCTTTTAAGCCACTTACTTAAATCATCAAGTAAAGAATAAGCAATGGGTGTCATAAGTAATGTTAAAATTAAAGATAATGTTTGCCCACCCACAACAACGCCCGCAGTGGCACGGTTAAATCCAGCACCTACACCTTGTGAAGTGACCAATGGAATCATCCCAGCCACAAATGAAAATGTAGTCATTAAAATAGGACGTAATCTATCGCGGCTTCCCATAATAACAGCTTCATCACGTGGATAACCTTGTTTAATTAGATGATTGGCATGATCCACTTGCAGGATTGAATTTTTCTTCACCACACCAAATAAAACAAGGAGCCCCAGCATTGAATAAATATCCAGTTGTTGTTTAAAAATAAGTAAACTCAATAAGGCAAAAGGCACCGTTAGTGGTAACGATAATAAAATAGTCAAAGGGTGTAACCAGGATTCAAACTGAGCCGCCAATACCAAGTACATAAAAACAAACGCCATCAAAAAAGCAACACCAAAATTACGAGCAGTCCTTGCAATTTCTTTACTTTGACCAATGGGCGCAGCACGGTAAGCAGGATTCATTTTAAGTGACTCAATATGTTTTTCTACAGCAGTTACCAAATCTCCGACTGCGGCACCGGCGGCCGTATTTGCTAAGATAGTAACTTGTCGTTGACGATTAGAACGGTTAATCAGAGAAGGCCCCGTCCCTTCTTCTATATGCACCACTTCTTTTAATGGAATTAAACCTTGTGTCCGTGAAGGCACATAGACTAAAGATAAATCTGTGACTGCATGACGATAAGGATGGTCTGCACGAACACGGATAGGATATTGCTCTGCACCTTCTGCATAAGAAGAAATTTCAAGACCACCCATCATTAATGATAATGTTTGTGCCAAATCCATGACTTCAACGCCCAAATCCGCTGCGCGTGCTCTATCAATAAAAATGCGTTGTTCTGGGCGTCCAATCACTAAGTTACTATCCACATCTGCGGCAGATGGATTTTTTTTGAGCATATTTAGAATAGATTGGGTATAGATTCCTAGTTGTTCAAAATCAGGTCCCGCAATGCGGTATTGCAAAGCAGCAGTTGATCCACCACCACTAAACGCAGAGACTAAAGAGACCTGCACACGCAAATCAATAGGCAGCTTAGATGTGATCTCTTGGCGAACACGTCCCATGATTTCGTCTTGAGATAATATGCGCATTTGTGGCGGTATAAGTTTAACAAAAATACGTGCTAAATTTTGTGCACGATCGTTACTATCTCCAATGGTTAAAATAGTTAATTCAGTTTCTTTCATTGCTCGTAGTTCTTTTCCTACACGTTCTGCAATGAGTCGTGTTGATTCTAAATTGGTTCCCTCTTTGGTTCGAATAGAAACCTCAAATTGTGCTTCGTCACTTTTGGGTAAAAAACCTTTAGGCACCACACGTAATAGAGGAATGCAGGAACCCAAAGTTAAAAATGCAACCAACACAGCCCAAATACGGCGCTTCATGATCCACCTAAGTGCACTCACATAGCTATGTTCAATGGGTAAGTATATTTTATCTGTTAATATTTGAAGGCGGTTTTTGTGGTGTTCTTTTTTTTGTTTTAACCAGCGAGAACAAAGCATAGGTGTTAGAGAAAAAGAAACTAACATACTCACAGCAATTGAAAATGCCATGGTGTACCCAAAACTACTTAAAAAACGACCCACAATCCCAGACATAAAAGCCATGGGCAAAAATACGGCAATTAATGACAAAGTTGTTGCCAATACAGCCAATCCAATTTCTTTGGTCGCAAGAACAGAAGCCTGTACGGGTGAATAGCCTTTTTCTTCTATAAAACGAAAAATATTTTCAAGCACCACAATTGCATCATCAATCACAATTCCAACCGCAAGTGCTAATGCCAGTAATGTAATCGTATTTAAACTAAATCCCATGGCGTTCATTAATGCAAATGTACCAATTATCGATACTGGAATGGCAATGGCAGAAATTAATGTAGAACCTAAATGACCTAAAAAAATAAGTACAATCAAAGCAGCAAATAAACCACCTAGCACCAAGTGTTCTCTTACCGCATGTACGCTTGTTTGCGTGACTTCGGACAAGTCACGAACCACGTCAATCGCGTAGCCCTTTGGCAATCGCGCCGTAATTTCTTTAAGCTTATCTCTTAAATCGAATGAGAGTTGAACAGTATTGGTACCCGACTGTTTTCTTATAGATAATAACACCGTTTGCTTGCCATCACGGGCGGCGTATGTTTCTGCTTCTGCTTGTCCATCTTCAATTCGCGCAACTTCTGATAATGTAACGATACGACCATTTAATTGTTTTAATACAATGCGCTGTAACTCTTCTGGGCTGGTCATGCGCCCTTTTAACTTTAAACCAATGCGATTTTGCCCAGACTCAATAGCACCCAGTGGCGCACTTAAATTTTGAGATTGAATGGCACGTTGCACATCTATGGCGCTTAAATTAAAGGCCTTTAATTGATATGGATTTAACCATACGTGAATCTGGCGCTCACGGCCACCAATAATGGTAACGTCGCCAACCCCGTTTACATTCTCTATAAGCGGCTTTACTTTTTTATCAGCAATCTCTGTAATATCACGAATGGGCAAATTCGCATTGAGTGCAACTAACATCACAGGCGTTGAATCGGGGTCAATTTTATTAATAATAGGTGTATCTATACCTTTAGGTAATTGTGCAATTACCCCACTTACCTTATCACGCACTTCTTGTACTGCCACATCAATATTTTTTTCGAGTACAAATTGAACGATTATCTGGCTAATGCCTTCGCTGGTAATGGAATTAAGATCTTCAATTCCACCCAAGGTGTTGACTGCTTCTTCTATTTTTTCTGTGATTTCTGTTTCTACTTCTTGTGGGTCGGCACCGGGCATTCGAGTAATAATGGTTACGACTGGAAAATCTATTTTTGGAAATCTATCAATTGCCAGTTGAGAATAACCAAACGAACCCAAGACGCAAATTACAAGCACCAAGACCCATGCAAATACGGGACGAGAAACACAAACACGTGCAAGCCACTGCATGATTGATGACTCCTTAAAAAAAATTTTAAGCTAAAAAAACGGATATTTCTAATGTGGATTATTAATCAAGAATTATTGTGCATTCAGATAATGAACACCATCATGCAACTGTGGTTTTGCTGTTTTGGCAATCACGTCACCCACCTTAATTCCTTGTGTGATTAAAACCATATCGTCTTGGGTTGCTCCAATTTCTACTAGTTTTTCTTCGATATTTCCGTGATTCATTAAAAAAACACGATAAATTTGGCCATCTTGTCTTAATGCAGCTATAGGTACTGCAGGTACAAGTTGATCGACTGTTTCTATTTCTGCCATTACAAACTGACCGGGTTGATAACGCCCTTTTGAGTTTTCAAGTAAAGCTTCGGCGACTAAATCACGACTTCCTTTTCTTAATTGCGGACCCACAAAAGATAAAGTTGCATATTCGTCATGCTCACTTTGCGCCACTTTAAAGCGTATTTTTTGACCTATACGAACGGCATTTGCATAAGATTCTGGAATATTTAATTCTACCCTTAATTTTTGAGTTGCAACCAGTGTCACTATTTTTGAATCGGCACGTACATATTCGCCTGGACTTACCGTTCGTTCAACAATAACACCTGCAAATGGTGCGCGAATTGTGGTGTCTTCGAGTGCGGCCTGAATCAGTCTTAAACGTGCTTCTGCAGCCTCTTTTTGGGCGACAGCACTACTTTCTTGAGCTAATGTTCGTTCATGTTGTGCAATCGTCACACTTCCAGATTTTAATAGTTCTGCGCTTCGTCTTGCATCGGCATGCGCTAACTTTAACTGACTATCAAGGGCCAATAAAGAAGCCTTTGCTTCTTGCATCTGCGCCGTTGGCAAACGGGCATCCAAGCGAGCAAGAATATCGCCTTTGTCAACCACTTGACCTCGTTCCGCGTGCACAGAAATAACTTTGCCTTGAGCACCAGAAGCAAGATCAGAATCTTCGAGTGCTTGAATATTGCCAGAAATAGAGACTAAGCGTGGGCTTTTAATGGCCTTTACTGTGTAAGCATCTACTTGTACAACAGATTCTTCAGTGACTTCTTTATAGGTATCTTGTGCGGGGGATTTTTTTTGACACCCGTTCATCAATACCAAAGATAGACAAAGAGCAAACAAGGTGATCGTTGTGAATGATAAGTCGTAGTTTCTGATATATCTCAAATATTTAAAACAATTTAAATTCATAAAAAACCAACACTGTGAAAAAATTTTAACCCGGTATACTATACTAAGCAAGGTTACTAAGGTGTTAATCATGTAACCGATTGTCAACTATTTTTAATCATGCAATATTTACAACGTCATATCCTAAAGCGTGGATGGTTGATTGTCGCAGGCATGCTGTACAGCTGCGGCGTTTCTTTACACCATTCATCCAATAAATACAATACATTGCATAAAAATAGGCCCGATATAGCTTCTTTGCTTAAATGGCCTACGGATGGCATTGTGACCTCTTATTTTGGAACCCGTCATGGTCGCCCACATGAAGGCATTGATATTTCATCCAAAGAAGGCACACCTATTTATGCCGCAGAATCAGGCATTGTTATTTTTTCGGGTTACCATGCCCATGGCTATGGCAATTTAATTGTGATTCAACATAATGAACAGTTGGTTACCGTATATGCACATAACGCTAAAAATTTAGTGCAAGAAAAAACACATGTAAAAAGAGGACAACTTATTGCTTATGTGGGGCAAACAGGCAGAGCAGCGGGCGCACACGTACATTTTGAAGTAAGAGATAATAAACAACCTAAAAACCCACTATCTTATTTGCCTAATTGAATTTGCCGTTGTTGGATTTCTTGAAACACAAATTGGACTGTGCGATGACGAATGCGCTTGATAAATGCTTCGATTGGAGCACCTTGCATAGCGCTTAAAATAACTGGCAGCTGAAATAATTTAGTTTCGCGAATAAAAGCAACTGCATCTACTACATGTGCATGATTTAAAGCATTTGCGTAGGCATCTCGAATCACTTTTTCTGGATTATCAAACAAGTGTGGATCTTTTGCTACACGATTGCCATAAGTAAACAAATAAGATGCAGATTGTTTGCCTAAATAACGTAAACGTTGCTTAAACAAAGCTTCTGATGCCTTAGATTCTCTTTGAAACTTTTCAATTTCTGTTTGTAATCTCACAATCTCACCAGGACTTAAGGGATCACGAGAAGTTAAATTTTTATGTCTGGCTTCTATTTCAATCTGCCTTGTAGCGGAATTGTCGCTACTTAAATTTTGCATTTCATCTGCTAGGTGCTGCGCTTCTAAGTTTAACGCATCTAAACGCTGTTTTTTAGTTAAAATAATGCTTTCTTGCTTATCTAATTTTCTAACCGCTTTTAATTTGATAGCAAAGTGTAAAATCTGATACGCAGGATTATCACCATTGTTGCGTTCAAAAAACTCTAATGTTTTACCCATCATTTGTTCAAGTGATTGAACACCTGCGTATAAAATCCAGTTAATAAATTCCGTGTATAATTCTGGGTGTTTTAACCTGAATTGAGCTAATTGTTCAATAAATAATCCGTGCTCAGATAAAGCTTTAACTGTGTGACGACCATAATAAGCGCTACGTTGTAGCGCAGTCAAAAACTCCTCTATTGTCATCAGTGGAATGTTTAAAGGTGTAACGCCAATAGGTGGGATGGCTCTCACTGTGCCTTGTGTCAGTCGTGAATGAAAATCTTCGGCCGTGTGTTCGTTAGTACGAGCTGAATGCGTCAATGACATTTGATCTCCTCTGTTCTTAATCATTGGCATTTGATAAGAAAAAGCAATTTTTTTTAAATCAAAGTTTGTTTTTACTTATGTAGGGAAAAATAAACACAAAAATTTACACAGGCCGATAATCAAAGACATGATCTCTTGTTGTGTTAGAAAAAAAAGCCAAAGCATCGCCTGCCAAATACAAAGACCCAGTAATCACCACACAAGCGCAAGTAGGCACATCAGACATCGCAGAAGATACATTGGGTTTGATATGCGCTGATGGATACAATGTTTGATATATAGATGAATCAACCGCTTTGGTGGATATAGGTGCCACTAAAAGCACTCTATCAAATAACTCAACCAATGAGTTAAAGACCGTACGATTATCGCGTCCGTTTGTACTGCCAAAAATCAAAATGCGCTCAGAAGTGCAGGTAAAATCGGCATCTTGTTGCAATGTTTCTTTTAGTGCGTTTATCCCATCTGGATTATGCGCACCATCAATGATCACTTGCACTGATGGTCGCCATTGTAGTTTTTGATAGCGTCCTGGCCAATGAGCCAAAAGACCTTTAAAAAAGGCTGGCTTTTCGCAAATAATATCGCAGTGCAAATTCAAAATAAGCAATGCAAGCGCACACAAGCTTGCATTGTTACGTTGATGTGGGCCTTGTAGCTTTGGCTTTACATGAGTGTAAGACTGTTGTGCATAAATTAAACGACTTTCTTGCTTGTCGTGCGTTATCTGAACATCTGCCTGTAAGCTTATAAACTGCGATTGTCGTTCTTCCGCCAAACGCTTTATCTCTAAAAAAGCATCTTCTGGTACATAGCCTATCACAATAGGTTTATGTGGGCGCATGATGCCACACTTTTCTCTTGCAATTAAGGTTAATGTGTCGCCTAAAATATCTTGATGATCATAACCAATACTTGTGATTATAGATAAAATAGGATCCACTACATTAGTGGCATCTAAACGACCACCTAACCCAACTTCTAATACGGCAATATCTGCTTTTTTATCTCTAAAAAATAAAAAAGCCATGAGTGTTGTGATTTCGAAAAAAGATAATTTTTCATCTAATTTATTTTCTACTTGATTAATTTGATACAAGTAATGGCTGATATCTTTATTTTGAATGGCCTTATTGTTTAATACAATGCGTTCTGAATAATGAATCAAGTGTGGCGATGTGTATTGACCCACGCAATAACCTTGTGCACTTAATGCAGAACTTAACATGCGTGTCACAGAACCTTTACCATTAGTGCCAGCCACCAAAATTGAACGAAAATGCCGTTCAGGATAAGCAAAGGCTTCACAAAAACGACGCATGCGGTCCAAGCCAAGCTTCAATCCCTGATTGGATCGCGTAAACAACTCCGAAAATTGCGAATCTACTAGACAAGGATCTAAGTTAAACACACTTAAGCAGCCACTTGAGGAAGGGTCACGTTTAATTCAAGGATAGATTGAGATCCTTGACGTATCAAATCAACTTTTACTTGTTCTGCGTCAATATCTACATATTTAGCAATCACATCAACTAATTCTTTTTGTAGTTTAGGTAAAAAATCTTGCCCAAACTTAGGGTTGCGCTCGTGTGCAATAATAATTTGCAGACGTTCTTTGGCCAGTTGTGCAGAATTATTGTTCTTACGAATGGATTTTAAATAATCAAGCAAGCTCATAAAGGCACTGCCTCCTTATCTCCACCCAATTTGAATAGTTTTTGAAAAAAGCCTTTTTTAGGTGCCTGAGTAAAACGCAGTGGCACAGTTTCGCCAAGCAGTCTAGAAACTGCATCTCGATAAGCCTGCCCGGCATCGCTTTGATCATCC
>Ga0154020_10000879_pt1 | contig 37016 bp, 36 predicted proteins | sample Klosneuvirus_201_FD_109709 | JGI IMG/M metagenome (GOLD analysis project Ga0154020, IMG submission 109709) | Active sludge microbial communities from wastewater, Klosterneuburg, Austria - Klosneuvirus_20160825_MG | ecosystem: Engineered > WWTP > Aerobic digester > Activated sludge | place...
CCTCATTAACTTTTTATATATCCTAGATTCGCATCCAGGTCTCTTAAAGAATCAACTCGGCTATACCCTCTATCGAGTATAACCGGGTCCGCTATCAATCTCCATCTATTCAAAGAACGTGTGAATCTAAAAAGCAATATACTTTCTTAATTCAGTAGTGGATTTTACTCCAATTTGTTTACTTCAAGCCTGCTGTCTGAAGTCCCCTATTCGTTTTGGGAGTGCAAATGTACGGTTAACGTCCACTTTATGCAAGAATGGCCGAAAAATATTTTCATACGCCAATCTTTGCTCTTAGGATAGTTTGGGATCTATCGGGGCCAATCGAAATTAATGAAATAGGTACATTCAATGATTTTTCAAGGAAATTGATGTAGCTCAATAAGTTAGGTGGCACATCTGACTCAGAGGTACCCTTTATAGAGGCCTTCCAACCTGGTAATTCATGATATATAGGAATGATTTTTTCATTCACTATTTCATAGGGTATTATTTCAGTTATTGATCCATCGCTAAGTTTATAATGCGTGCAAACCTTAATAACCGGAAATGCATTCAATACATCAGCCTTCATCATAAGCAACTGCGTAACTCCATTTATCATAATAGAGTACTTCAATGATGGTAGATCAATCCAACCACATCTGCGTGGACGACCCGTTGTAGATCCAAACTCATTTCCCTCTTTTCGCATTAGCTCTCCTTCGGCATCCATTAGTTCAGTTGGGAAAGGTCCACTGCCAACTCGTGTACTGTATGCTTTAAAGATTCCATACACTTCCCCTATGCAACTGGGGGCAATACCTAATCCTGTGCATGCACCGGCCGTTACAGTATTAGAACTGGTAACAAATGGATAGCTACCAAAATCAATATCAAGCAATGAACCTTGGGCGCCTTCGGCTAACACTGACCGATTATCCTTTAGTAGATCATTGATAAAATATTCGCTATCTATTAAGTTGAATTCTTTTAAGAAAGTAACTGCTTCAAAGAATTGTGTCTGCAATTCGCCCCAGTTAAATTCAATATCATGCTTCTTTAAAATCTCAAGATGAATTTCAGTTAGCTTCTTAAACTTTGCCTCAAAGTTGACCGACAACACATCGCCAACACGAAGCCCCTGACGACCGATTTTATCTTGATAGGAAGGGCCGATACCTTTTAAAGTAGAACCAATCTTATCGTCACCTTTTGCTTTCTCATAAGCCTGATCAAGCAATCTATGAGTAGGAACAATGAGCGTAGCTTTTTTTGAAATAAATAAATTTGACTTAACGTTCAGATTGTACTTGCTAAGTTTCTCGATTTCAATTTTAAACACAATGGGATCTAACACAACGCCATTGCCAATTATATTTTGAGTTTTCTCTCTGAATATACCGGAAGGAATTTGATGAAGGACATGCTTTATTCCATCAAACTCAAGAGTATGGCCTGCATTGGGGCCACCTTGAAAGCGTGCAACAACATCATACTTAGGAGCGAGTACATCAACAATCTTTCCTTTGCCTTCATCTCCCCATTGAAGACCTAGCAGAACATCTACTTTCATTAAGATAAATTTATTAGTCCAGAGTCTATAGACAATAGTCTATAGCAATACAAGTTTGGATTATTTTTTTGATAACACTTCTTCTTCCGATTTAATGATTTGGAAGATTGCATTAAGTTTGGTGATTACCAGCAATTTATTCACGCTTTCAGAAGGATTCATCAAGTATACTTCACCACCCTTGTTTCTGAATTTTGTAAGAATAGTAATTAGTACTCCAATACCACTGCTATTGATATAGCGTAAATCGGAAATATCAATAATACACACACCTACTTTATGGGTTAGTGAATCGTTAACGGCTGAGATTAATTGCGTGCCATTATCCTCTCCTATTAAATCTCCTGATATTCTTAATATCAGTGAATTGCCTTTAATTTCCTGTGCAAAGTTCATGATTTTCTGTTTTCACAATTTTTATTCGTGCATGAAGCATACAAAATTAATGAATGATGCATCACATTGAAATGTAACAATTCTCCAACTGTACTTTGTATTGTTTGAATTCTTGGGTCACAAAACTCTATTACTTTATGACATTCCGTGCAAATCAAATGATCGTGCTGCTTATATCCATAGGATTTCTCATACTGAGCCAGATTTTTTCCAAATTGGTGTTTGCTTACCAAATCGCACTCCACTAATAAATCGAGGGTGTTGTAAACCGTGGCCCTGCTTACGCGATAATTTTTATTTTTCATATTGATGTAGAGGGATTCTACATCAAAATGCCCAGCCAATGAATATATCTCCTCCAATATGGCATAGCGTTCCGGGGTCTTCCGCAGCTCTTTGTTTTCCAAATAAGCTGTAAAGATTTGCTTTACCTCATCAAATACTTTCTGATTCAATACCATGGTTTGTAATAGAAGGCAAATATACTATTTCACTGAAAGGTTGACCAATTGTTATCTTATGGATTTCTTACTGTAAGTTGTTGCGCGAGTCAAACCTTGAAACTTTTACAACTCCCTCTACTGTTTCTAATTTCAAAATCAAGGTTTCTAAATGCCGGGTGTCGTTTACATAAAGCATGATTTCGCCACTAAAAATGCCCTGATCAGTTTTGAATGATAAAGAGCTCATATTCACTTTCAGCTCTTCTGAGATCACTTTCGAAACATCGTTTATCAATCCAACTCTGTCGGTTCCAATTACTTTTAAACCCGTGAGAAATGCCACCTCATGCTGAGAAGTCCACTTGGCTTTAATAACCCGATTGCCATGATTAGCCAGAAGCTCAGTAGCGTTGGGACAGGTAGTACGATGGATTTTTATCCCTTCGTTAACAGTAACGAACCCAAACACTTCATCACCCGGAATAGGCGTACAGCACTTGGCAAGTTTGTATTCTACCACATCCATATCCTCGCCAATCAGCAATGTATCTTCATGCCTGCCTTTGGCCTTATTAAGCTCTTGCTCAATTGTTCTAACATCCTGAACTTCAGCATGCGACTTTGCTTTAAGTGGCGATGAAGGTTTAAACTCCTTAAATTTCTTTAAGTCATTTACCGTGATTAACCCCTTGCCTACCCTAAAATGCAATTCAAACTGAGAGGGTACATTAAAGTAAGCGCGCATCTGTTCAAAGACACGACTATTACCATCAATTTTTAGCTGCTTCAGTTTTCGGGTCAACACCTCTTTACCCTCATCAACTAAAAAACGCTTGTTCTCTTTGAGTAATTCTTTGATTTTTGATTTTGCTTTAGGGCTAATTACAAAGCGCAACCAATCATCATTTGGTTTTTGTTTAGATGATGTGAGAATTTCAATTTGATCTCCATTCTTTAGCACATGATTTATTGGCACCAGTTTTTGATTCACTTTTGCGCCAATACACTTCGCGCCAATATCTGTATGAATGTCGAAAGCAAAATCAAGTGCGGTAGCACCAATGGGAAGTGTCTTTAATTCTCCTTTAGGCGTAAATACAAAAACTTCTTCATTAAATAAATTTCCACGAAAGTCATCAACAAACTCAAGTGCCGATAGATCCTGCTTTTCTAGCAAATCTCGAACTTTTACCAACCATTTTTCAAGGTTTGACTCGTGACTTGAAATACTGTCTTTATACTTCCAATGAGCAGCATATCCTTTCTCAGCAATTTCATCCATGCGTTTGGTGCGAATTTGTACCTCAACCCATTGACCATTTTTTGCCATTACCGTTGTATGCAGCGACTCGTACCCATTTCCTTTGGGCGTACTAATCCAATCGCGAAGACGATCAGGATTTGGCGTGTAGTAATCTGTAACAATAGAATAAACCTGCCAACAAAAAGATTTTTCCTGCTCAACAGGGGTTTCAAGAATTAATCGAACAGCAAACAAGTCATAAACTTCCTCGAAAGGAATATTCTGCTTGCTCATTTTACTATAGATGGAAAATATTGACTTAGGCCTGCTTTTGATTTCATATTGTATATTCAGTTTATCCAACTCTTCCTTTAGTGGCTGCACAAACTGCTTAATAAATTTATTGCGTGATGCCCTGCTCTCATCAATCTTTTCAGCTATTTCCTGATACACCTGTTGATCTGTGAATCGTAAATACAAATCTTCAAGTTCTGTTTTTATGGCATTAAGACCCAGGCGGTGAGCCAGAGGCGCATATAGGTAAATTGTTTCAGAGGAAATTCTAAGCTGTTTATTGCGGGGCATGCTTTCGAGGGTACGCATATTGTGCAACCGATCGGCAAGTTTTATCAAAATCACCCGCACATCTTCCGAAAGGGTGAAAAGCATTTTTCGGAAATTTTCAGCTTGGGCAGATGAGCCATACTCAAAGGCACCTTTTATTTTAGTAAGGCCATCAACAATTTTTGCTGTTTTTTTACCGAAAATCTGTTCAATATCTTTTAATTGAATGTCGGTGTCTTCTACCACATCGTGCAGTAAAGCAGCAACTATAGAAGTGGGCCCCAGTCCAATTTCTTGAACACAAATTTCTGCAACCGATAGGGGATGAAAAATATATGGCTCCCCAGATTTTCTACGCATGTCTTTATGCGCTTCCATGGCCATGGTAAAGGCCCTCTTTATAAACTTGGCATCACCATCTTTAAGAACTGGCTTTGCCTGCCGCAAAAGCCTTCTATAGCGGCTAATTATCTCCTTTTTCTCTTCAACCGCATCAATTACCACAGGCTAATAAATTTTAGAACCGATTTTTATAACTTGACTTTAATCATAACGAATAATCCTTAAATTTGCACTCCCTTTGATAAAAAAGGCCAATTTTTTTAATTCAAAGGGCTTATGCGGATGTGGCGTAATTGGCAGCCGCGCCAGACTTAGGATCTGGTGCCGCAAGGCGTGGGGGTTCGAGTCCCTTCATCCGCACAAACAAATACTGAACCCTCCGGCTGGCTAAATTTTTATCCACTGGGGGGTTCATTAATTCTAACCAAGATAGAAGAAATTAAAACTTAAATCGCAATACCTTGAATATCACATTAGACAAACAAAGCGGAACAGACGGTTTAATTAAAATTAGCCTAACCCAAAGCGATTATCAGCCGAAAGTAGAAGAAAAGATAAAAGACTTCGCGCGCAAAGCGAATATAAAGGGTTTTCGCCAAGGCAAAGTTCCATCGGGGGTAATCAAGAAAATGTACGGTAAGTCAATTTTAGTTGAAGAGGTTAATCACTTGGTGTCACACTCCGTTTCAGATTATATCCGCGATCAAAAGTTGAGAATTCTAGGCGACCCAATGCCTAATCATGAGAAAGCATATACCATTGACTGGGATGCTCAAAAAGATTTTGAGTTTGAATTTCAAATTGGGTTAGTAGAAGATTTCACAGTTGAGCTTTCACCAAAGGTTAAAATAAAGTCGCATCCAATTGAAGTCGATCAAAAAGTGATTGATGAAACAATGGAAGATTTAAAAACAAGATTTGGCAATACTACTTATCCAGAAGTAAGTGAAGCAACCCATAATCTTTACGGAGATATTTCTCTTAAAGGCGAAGAAGAAATAAAGGGGTCTTATATAGCCATTGAAAAGGTTGCAAAAAAGGAGCAGAAGAAATTCATCGGTCTTAAAAAAGACGATGTAGTTGAGTTTGATCTTAACAAGACCTTTGCAGACGAGGCTGCCATTTCACAGGTTCTTAACATCTCAGAAGAAGAAGCTAAGGGCGCTGCAGGAACTTATACTTTTAAGGTAACAAACATCAGCCAGGTTGAGCCTGCCGAAATCAATCAGGAATTATTTGACAAAGTGTTCGGTAAGGATGCAGTAAAAGATGAATCTGAATTTATTGAAAAAATAAAATCTACCATTGGTGAAAATTACGATCGCGAAAGTGATCATTTGCTAAACCATGAGATACAACATCACCTTGTTGATCATACAAAAATCAGCATGCCAGAGTCATTCCTGAAAAACTGGTTGAAGATGAGTAGCAATGGCCAGATGACGGAAGAAATTCTGGATAAGGAATTCAATGCTTACAAAGAATCGCTTAAATGGGATTTGATAAAAAACAAAATCGCAGAAGAAAAGGCGATTAAAGTTGAAGGTGATGAGGTTCGTGAAAAAGCGAAGCAGCAGATTACCGAACAATTTGGTGGCGCTGCCATTGCCGCTCAATTGGGAGATAAACTAAACGACATTGCCAATAATTTTCTTTCCGGGCAGGATGGCAAGGGAGAAATGTTCATGAAAATCTACAATCAGCTTCGCGATGAAAAAATAATGAAGAGCATTAAAGATTCTATAACCATCGATGAAAAAAAAGTGTCGCTTGACGAATTCAAAAAGAAGGCTGCTGAACACCGCCATTAATTCAAAGAACTATAATTGAACCAAATTGGTTTGTAGAGGAGCCCTGTTATTTAATGGGGCTTTTTTATTGATTTTTTCTTAGTATCATTGATATGGGAAAACAATAAATTCAGCATTATAAACGACTTAACAAAGAACTGTAAACTAATATATCTATGTCACAACCAAATGAATTCAGAAAATATGTGGTCAACCATTTAGGCATGAGTGGCAATACCTTCGATAGCTATGCCAATCACATAAGTGCCCAATACACCGTTACCGGGATGACACCCAATGTGATAGAAGAGCGCCAAATGCGTGCAACAGTAATTGATGTGTTCTCCCGCTTGATGGCCGATCGGATTATTTTCTTTGGTACTGCTGTGGATGATTATGTAGCAAACGTAATCACGGCACAACTTCTTTTCCTGGAGTCGTCTGATCCTAAAAAAGATATCATCATGTATATCAACAGTCCGGGTGGATCGGTATATGCCGGCTTGGGTATTTATGATACGATGCAATATGTAAATCCTGATGTTGCAACTATCTGCACGGGGATGGCTGCTTCAATGGGAGCTGTTTTGTTAGCAGCAGGTACGAATAAAAAAAGATCTGCGCTTCCGCACTCGCGCATTATGATTCACCAGCCATCTGCAGGCATGCAAGGAACTTCGCGTGATATGGAAATTTCAATGAAACAAACCATTGAATTGCGTAATGATTTGTATACCATATTAGCAAACCATAGCGGACAGACATTCGAGAGAATTGACAAAGACTCTGATCGCGATTATTGGATGCGCGCAAGGGAAGCCAAAGAATATGGTTTGATTGACGAAGTATTGGAGCGAAACAAAAAATAATTCAATAACCCTGATTTTCAGGCTTAAATTTACCCATTGAGACGAAATTGAAGATTAACCGTTTCATGGGTACATTTGTATTTTAAACTACGTGGTATGGCTGAAGTTACTTGTTCTTTCTGTGGTAGAAACAAAAAAGATGTAGATCTGATGATCTCAGGCATACATGCTCACATTTGCGACAAGTGTGTGACGCAGGCAAGTCAGATTTTGCAGGAAGAGAAAAAGAATAAAGTAGAGGCAGGAAACCTTCCAAACTTTAAGTTGGTGAAGCCGCGCGAAATCAAAAAATTTTTAGATGAATATGTGATTGGGCAAGATGAAGCCAAGCGCGTAATGTCGGTGGCTGTTTACAATCACTACAAGCGATTAATGCAGCGCAAAATTGAAAATGATATTACGATTGAAAAATCGAACATAATTATGGTGGGCGAAACCGGAACAGGCAAAACCTATCTGGCTCGCACACTTGCTAAAATTCTTCAGGTTCCTTTTTGTATTGCCGATGCTACTGTGCTTACAGAAGCAGGATATGTTGGTGAAGATGTTGAAAGTATTTTAACCCGACTTTTACAAGCCGCTGATTATAATACAGAAGCTGCTGAGCGTGGAATCGTTTATATAGATGAGATCGATAAAATAGCACGGAAGTCTGACAATCCATCCATTACTCGCGATGTGAGCGGTGAAGGTGTGCAACAAGCGTTATTGAAATTACTTGAAGGCACAGCCGTTAACGTTCCCCCGCAAGGAGGCCGTAAACATCCCGATCAAAAAATGATAACCGTTAACACAGAAAATATTTTGTTTATCTGCGGTGGCGCCTTCGAAGGTATTTCACGCTTAATTGGAAAGCGATTAAACACGCAGCCTTTAGGATTCTCTGCCTCTGCAAATAGTTTGAGTCCAGCTGATATCGACAAGGATAATTTACTTCAATTCGTATCTGCGCAGGATTTAAAAAGTTTTGGATTGATTCCGGAATTGATTGGTCGTTTGCCTGTAGTTTCTTTCTTGAATCCGCTCGATCACGATGCGCTCCGTAAGATTTTAACTGAACCTAAGAATGCGCTGATGAAACAATACAAGCGACTCTTTGAAATGGAAGACATTGAATTGGAATTCAAGGATGGAGCCATTGATTTCATTGTTGAGAAAGCGGTTGATTTCAAATTAGGTGCCCGCGGTCTTCGCTCCATTTGCGAAGCAATTGTCAATGATGCTATGTTTGAAATGCCATCCGACAAAACAACCGATCGGTTAGTTATTAATCGCGCTTACGCGGAAGAGAAATTTAGTAAATCACATTATAGCAAACTGAAGGTTGCTTAAACTTAGCCTTGGTGCGCTAGGCGCTGCACTATCAATCTTGCTGTATTTTCCGAAGCAGAACCCGTATCCAAAATTTTATAAACATTCTTGTATTCCGCCATCATGGCTGATGAATACTCGTTATCAAACAGTAGTTTATTTAATTCTGTATTTACAAGTTCCTTAGTTGCCATTTTTTGAATCAATTCCCTGATCACTTCCTTTCCGGCAATAAGATTCACTAATGATATAAACTCAACCTGCACTAGAAAATTAGCAATGGTATATTCCAACGGAGTTGTTTTATAAACCACCACTTGCGGAACATTAAAAATTCCGGTTTCTAAGGTTGCCGTTCCGGATGTAACAATGGCAGCATCAGCAACGCTTAGCAAATCATAGGTTTCTTCTTCAACAAATTTAACATTACTCTTTTCTGTTAGCGCCTTATAGAGTTCATCGGGTAACGAGCTCACTTTTGCTACCACAAACTGAACATCAATATTCAATTCGGCAACCTTAGCCATTAACGGAACAATTTTATTCAACTCAATCTTACGGCTACCTGGCAGTAACGCAACTATTTTTTTTGAAGAGTCCAGATTATGCCTTGAAAGAAAATCTGATGATGGCTTGAATGTTTTAATGGCATCCAGCACCGGGTTGCCAACATAGTCAACCTCAAAATCATATTTCTTAAAAAACTGTTTTTCGAAAGGAAGAATTACAAACATCCGATCAACATTTTCTTTTAGCTTCCAGGCACGACTTTGATACCAGGCCCAAACCTTCGGTGGGATATAGTAAAATACTTTTAATCCAGTTCGGGTAGCAAACTTTGCAATTTGCAAATTGAAGCCACCGTAGTCTATCAGGATAATTGCATCTGGTTTAAATTCTAGAATATCCTTCTTACAAAATTTTATAAACATAAAAATCTTAAACAGACTCGTGATTAGGGAAATGAAGCCCATAAATGCCATATCACGATAATGAACAGAGAGCTTTACTCCCGCTTCTTGCATCTGATCGCCACCAAATCCTTGAAATGTTGCCTGCGCATCTATCCGGCTGATCGCTTTTACCAGGTTGCCGCCATGCAAATCTCCTGAACGCTCGCCTGCAACTATATAATATCTCACTTAGTTTTGGTTAGATGGTTCACCAAAATACTCCACATAATTTCGGGGTGTTTCAAACAACCTGATAGAATGCAAAATTGCATACTTACTAATAGTCTGGATTTTGGGGTTTAGAATTTTCCAAATCTCAATTACCAAGGTTTCGCAACTTGCTAGCTTATCCTTCATAAAATCAACATCGAGATTTAGATTTTTGTGATCAAGTCTATCAACTACCTCATCGCGAATTAGCGTACTTAATTTTTTTAGATCTATTACAAAGCCAGTTTCGGGGTCGGGTGTTCCTTTTACTGTAACAATCAAATCAAAATTATGCCCATGCCAGTTTTCGTTTGCACATGCACCAAATACTTCTGTATTTTTCTCCTTGCTCCAAGCTGGATTATACAGTTTATGAGCCGCATTGAAGTGTTCTTTTCTACTTACGTGAACCATTGGTTTTTCAACTATAACGCAAATATACAATAGTACAATCTTCCTACACAGGAGCAGGGTTTATGTAAATTGCCTAAAATTTAAAGTCATGATAATCGTTACCGGAGCTACGGGGTTCATTGGTAGTCATCTTATCCTGAGACTTAATCAGGATAATTTCAATGCCACTATAGCTGTTGATAAATTTGATAATGAAGAGAAAAATAAGAATCTGGTTGGTTTAAAAATAAAAGAAAAGGTTGATCGTGATCTGTTCTTATCCTGGTTAGATACAAATTATGAAACCGTTGAATTCATATTTCATATAGGTGCCCGCACCGACACGGAAGAATTCGATTTGAATCTTCTCAATAAATTAAATTCCCAGTATACCAAAGACATCTGGATACGGTGCTGCAAGTATCAAATTCCACTAGTGTATGCTTCTTCAGCAGCAACCTATGGATTTGGGGAATTAGGATATGATGACGATGAATCAAAAATATATCACCTAAAACCACTTAATCCTTATGGCCAATCAAAGCACGACTTTGACGTATGGGCTTTAGATCAAAAAGAAAAACCATTCCTCTGGGTGGGATTAAAATTCTTTAACGTTTATGGGCCAAATGAATCCCATAAAGGAAGAATGGCCTCTGCAATTTGGCATGCTTACACTCAGATCAAGAAGACTGGCAAAATGAAATTATTCAAATCTCACCATCCAGATTATAAAGATGGTGAGCAAATGCGCGACTTTGTTTACGTGAAAGATGTAGCTGAAGTATGTCTGTTTCTTATGCATCACAGAAAAAATTCAGGCATCTATAATCTTGGGTCAGGAAAGGCACGCACTTTTTTAGATTTAGTTAAAGCTGTTTTCAAAACCCTTGGCCAACCCGAACATATCGAATTTATTGATACTCCTGCAGACATTCGAGATACATATCAATATTTTACAGAGGCTAAAATGGAGAAGCTAAAAGGGATTGGATATAGGAATGAATTCACTCCGTTAGAAATTGGCGTAGACGATTATGTTAAAAATTTTCTAAGCAAACTTTAAGAAGTGCTATAAAATTTTGAACTCAATCCTCCGATTCAATTGTTTATTCTCCTCTGAATCATTCGAAGCAATTGGTTTTTTAGATCCATACCCTTTTGTGACAATTCTTAGTTTCTCTATTTGATGTGCTACTAAATATTCTGCTACAGAATTGGCTCGCTTTTCGGATAACTGTTGATTATATGGCTCGGTGCCCGAGTTATCTGTGTGGCCCCCAATTTCAATTTTTATAGTTGGATTTTGGTTTAGAAAACTTATTACTTCTTCCAATTCGGTTGTTGAGTTTTGTTTGAGTTCATATTTATTCAAATCAAAAAACAAGTTATTTAGCACGACCGTTGCATTTTGTTGCACCTGTAAAAGTTTAATGTCTTTAGTAACAGGTTTTGATTCTGCCGATTCTTCATAATTAAAATGAAGGCTTTGAAAAAGGAATCCCGGTTTCCTTACATACAAAGCATACTCTGATCCTCCGGGAAGTATCATTAAATAATTACCATCCACGGAATCAGACTTAACTTTGGCAATCATTTTATTCTCTTTCAAATCAAATAACTCAACCCAACTGCTAATTGGTTTGTTTGTGCTGGCGTTAGTCACAAATCCTTTTACCACATTGCCTTTCGATTTCGTTATGAGATTTTCGGGTAAGGTAATTTTAAAAAGACGACTCGTATTCTTATTCTCTGCTCGCGAATAATAGGCAATGGCTCCATCGCCTGAAACAATAAATGAATACTGATCCAAATGATCATTTAAAGGTTTCCCCAAATCTTTAAGCTCGCCCCATCCATTTATTGTTTTTTGAGATCGGTAAATGTCATACCCACCAAAGCCCGGATATCCATTCGACACAATATAAAGGTCCTGATTGTTAACATGTATGTATGGTGAGATCTCATCATATTTCGTGTTGATGGTTGGACCAAGATTTTGTGCTTTTGTCCAGCCCGTATCTTCAAGTTGTGTGTACCAGATGTCATATCCGCCCAAACTTCCTTTTCGATCGGAAGAAAAATAAAGTTCACGTCCGTCTGCTGATAGTGTAGGCTGCGAATCCCAACTTGTGCTATTAACATTTGGACCCAAGTTTATTGGAACAGACCAAACCTTTCCAACTTTCCGGCTCTCATATAAATCGCATCCATTAGCACCGCACACTGTAAAAATAAGATGGCGCCCATCGGCAGATATTGTGCATGCTCCTTCACGCTGATTTGAATTAATATTATTGGAGATAGAGACGGGCTCGTGCCAGTTTCCATCTTCACCTTTAGTGGAAACAACAATATCTTCATTGTTTGAGAACCGTGCTGTAAAAATCAGCTGTGAATCATCTCCGGTAACAACCGGAAAATATTGCAGTGGGTATTTATTAACAACATCACTTAAAGGCTCGATTCGAAAATCTGAAATAACATTAGTATTTGTAAGTGAATATGCTACTTGCTTTGACCATAATCTTACTTTATCAATTCTAGGCTTGTCCATTTTCTCCTTCTCCAAATAGAGCTTGCAATACGTTTCGGCTTTAGTGTATTCCCCTTGCCGCAAGTATAAATCAGCAAGATCATAGAAGTATGATATCATCTTTAACCCGTCCACCAGCGATAATCCATGTTCAAGATTTTCAGTTGCTAATGGAAGTTTGTCCATACTCTTATAGACTGCAGCCAATCGATGATAGGCCTCTTCAAATTTTTTATCTTTCTCGATAGCTTGCTTGAGCAGAGAGACGGCCTGATCATATTGACCACGCACCCGATAGTTATCAGACTGAATGTATAAATCAATTGCTTTCCTATTACTTGTGCTTAAGGTTTGAGCAAAGCTCTGCTGGCAAAATAAAAGTGTAACGACAATAAAAAGGAATTTCGAAATATTCATGGAAGCAATTTACAAAATATATTTTCTAACATTAAGAGCATAAAGAAGTGAAGCGAATTATCTATTAATTAAACTTAATTCCTTAACGAACTTATGGGTTAAAAAGACGATTAACGAGTCTCAATAAAAGCAATAAACGAATTCGTAATCAAGAAATTGCTTCAACGGGGATTTCACTAGCATTAATTCCAAGCATGGCATTAATCAATTTGCAAGATTCATACTCTCGAAAGTTGATCTGATTTATATCCGCTACTTCAATGCTTTTGTTGTTTAAAAGGGCTTGGCGCATTACCCCATTTAAAAGATATGTATTTGGCGTAAACCATCGATTTTCTTTTTTAAAAATAATATTCGCATAAGAAGCATCTGTAATCAGTCCATTCTTTACAATCAATATCTCATCAGCATCTTTCCTCTGCTCCAGCAATTTCTCAACCCTTACACGATCTGAAAATTTATGATCGTATGAAATCTGATTGTCGTATACAAGTTTTAGGGAAGTGATTGGCTTGATTTGATACTCAACGAGCTCTATGCTCCTAATTATAGTGTCGTAACTAATCCGAACTTTAAACAAACCAGATGAAGGAATAATTTTATTGGCGAGTGACACCACTAATTCAGGTGAGTTTGTACCAAATAGTGTTTGAGAACTTTTGTTCATGCGCTCCTGATGATAATCAAGATTGCGGAACTTTCCATTATTTAAATAGATTGACTCAAGCAACTGGCACATAAATCTTCTGGATTATTTCCTGGTATTCATCTGCATCTCTACTTTGGCTAGTTATACCGCCACCACTTCGATAAAAAGTTTTATCGTCAATTTGTTCTATAAACCGGATAGCAACCCCACTTTCTAAATTCTCACCATCAAAGTACCCGAAAACGCCAGTGTAATAACCGCGTTTTTCTCCTTCTGCCTTTCCAATAATTTCGCACGTCTTTCGTTTTGGCGCACCACTAATGGAGCCTGCGGGGAGCAACGAAAAAATTACACTTCCCAATTGCTCCAAATAATTTGGTTGTAAATCTCCCACTATCTCAGAACTTACTTGCAATAAACCCCTCCTGCCTATTGTTATTTTATCAAGGTATCGAAATTTTGAAATAGAAACATTAGAGGCTACCTGACTCAGATCATTTCTGATAAGATCAACAATGGTAATATGTTCAGCTAATTCTTTTTTGTTTTCAATAATAATTTTATCCGCGCCTTCAATGGAAGCATCAATAGTTCCCTTCATGGGGTACGAGAAAATTTTCCCATTCTTTATCCGCACAAATGTTTCAGGTGAGAAACAAAGAAACTTATCCCTTAACCAAAATTTATACTTAGCAGTGGCCTGATAAAATAATTGCTGTAATGATTTATCAAGTTCAATTCTGGATTTTATTGTAAGGTTAACTAAGAAAGAATCGCCATAGTTAAGATGACCAAAGACGATATCAAATTTCCTTTTGTATTCTTCATAAGAAATTGGAAACGACTTTATCTGAACATTCTTATTAATCGATTTGCAACTTGAAGCATTTGAAAATCCATTGAATGAATATAAAATCTCATCAGGATTAACCTCCGACAATCGCCATGCTTTAGGTTTTTCAAGCTCGAAATCAATCAAAAATAAAAAAGGGACTCGTTCTTGTCCCCATTCATTTAATTGCATTATGAATTCAGAAGTTGTCATATTAAATCAACAAATCCGTTATGGAATATTCATGTACTTATGAATTTGTAATGACACTTTCCACTTAGGGTTTGCCTTTACATATTCAATAATTTTAGGAACCATCTCTTTCTCTTTCGACCATTCGGGCTGAAGAAAAAGTTCGCATTCAGAATTTACTTTTTTAGCAAAGTCTTCGGCCCATTCAAAATCGCTATTATTATAAATGATAATTTTTAATTCATTTGCTTGTGTATAAATTGATTCAACTGGTGCTTTAAATTTCTTTGGCGAAAAGCAAACCCAATCCCAGTCTCCAGTTATTGGATGTGCGCCCGAAGTTTCGATATTTGTTTTCAATCCTGCCTGATTAAGAGCACGTGTGAGTTCGTCAAGATTATACATAGCAGGCTCGCCACCGGTAATCACTACTAAACTAGAGCCGCTTTGTTTAGCACGCTTAACCATTTCTTCAATTGAAACTAATGGATGTGCCTCAGCATTCCACGATTCTTTAACATCGCACCAAATGCAACCAACATCGCAACCACCAAGCCTAATAAAATAAGCCGCATGGCCTTGGTAGAATCCTTCACCTTGAATTGTGTAGAAGTCTTCCATTAAAGGCAATTCACTAGTCAAAATTCCAGATTCTAGACTTGACACCATTCTTGAATTTTAAATTTAGTTAAGGATTTCGCAACTCTGTTGCCCGAAGTGTGTTTAACAAAAGCGAGGCAATAGTCATAGGCCCAACCCCGCCAGGCACGGGAGTAATGAATGAAGTCTTCGGAGCCACTTCTTTAAATTCTACATCACCCTTAAGGGCAAAACCATTTTTATACTGCGGCCCTTCTACCCGGGTAGTGCCCACATCAATAACAACAGCACCTTCTTTTACCATATCAGCTGTAACAATGCCTGGCTTTCCAACAGCCACAACAAGAATATCGGCTTGCCGGGTAAAGGAAGCAATATCTTTTGTGTGTTTATGACAAATTGTAACGGTGGCCTTTCCTTCTTCTACCAACATCATGCTCAGTGGTGCGCCAACCAACCGACTTGCTCCAATTACAACGCAATTTTTTCCTTCTGTTTGAATATTGTAACGCTTTAACAATTCCATTACGCCAAATGGAGTAGCAGGAAGTAAGAGTGGATTTTTTGATATGATACTTCCAAAATTTCGGTTTGTAAAGCCATCCACATCTTTATCAGGTCGGATTTTTTCAGTAATCCGTTCTACAGAAATGTTTGGAGGCAAAGGAAGTTGAACAATAAAACCGTCCACATCTTCATCGCGGTTTACCTGATCGATGTGCTTCATGAGTTTATCCTCACTAATTGTATCGGCAAAGCGCATCATGGTGTAATGAAAACCAACTTCCTTACACGCTTTCACTTTATGATCTACATAGGTTTGGCTGGCACCATCATCGCCTACTAATATAATAGCCAGATGTGGCACTTTTTTTCCTGCTTCTTTGCGAATGGCAACTTTCTCAGAAATCTCTTTCTTAATTTCTATGGAAATCTTTCTACCATCAATTATTGTATACGTTGCTGTCTCAGTCATTTCAATCAAACTTTCAAACCATTTCTCTTAATAATGTTATCCATCACTTTGGCTTGTTGAGTTAATTGCTTAAGGAAAGATGCATTCACTTTTGCTTGCATTTGACTTTGCATCTTTTGATCTTTTAATGATTGATCAAGCTTCTTATCAAAATCCTCCATTCTTTCCTCAGCTTTTACCATTCTCTTTATGGTAAGATCAAGCCGCTTATTAAACTTCTCACCACGCTCGCGGATTTGCTCCAATTCAATCAGCATTTCCGATATTACCTCATCATAATTTCTTTCCATACTGCTAAGTTTAGCTAGAAAGTTAAACTAAAATTACCAATCAATCAATTTTCAAAACAGCCATAAATGCTTCTTGTGGAATTTCTACATTCCCGACTTGACGCATTCGCTTCTTACCTTTCTTTTGCTTTTCTAACAACTTACGCTTACGCGAAATATCACCACCATAACATTTGGCTATAACATTTTTGCGAATAGCACTTATGTTTTCACGCGCTACAATTTTTTGTCCGATAGCCGCCTGAATAGCAATCTCAAACATCTGGCGCGGAATCAATTCTTTCAATTTTTCACAAAGCTTGCGCCCCCAGTCTTGTGATTTATATCGATGAACAATCGCACTCAATGCATCCACTTTTTCACCGTTCAACATTACATCCAGCTTCACCATGTCCGATTCGCGCATGCCTATTAAATGATAATCAAGCGAAGCATAGCCCCGTGATATCGACTTTAGTTTATCGAAGAAATCAAATACAATTTCCGAGAGTGGCATTTCAAAAGACATCTCCACCCGATCGGTAGTAAGATAATTTTGATTTATGATTTGCCCACGTTTGTCAATACACAAATTTATAATGGCCCCAATGTATTCTGCCTTCGTAATAATCTGAGCTTTAATGTAAGGCTCTTCAATATTTTTAATCCGGGTAGGATCTGGCATTTCAGAAGGTGCATTAACAAATACTTCTGTGCCGTTTGTTAAATGTGCCTTAAACTGCACCGATGGAACGGTCGTGATCACCGTCATATTAAACTCGCGCTCCAACCGCTCTTGAATAATTTCCATGTGTAGCATTCCTAAAAACCCACAGCGGAATCCAAACCCCAAAGCAGCCGAAGTTTCTAACTCCCACACTAATGAGGCATCGTTGAGTTGAAGTTTTTCCATGGATGATCGAAGCTCTTCAAACTCAGTAGTATCAACTGGGTAAATACCAGCAAAAACCATAGGCTTCACTTTTTCAAAACCTTTTACCGATATACCAGGATTAATGGCATTCGTAATCGTATCTCCCACATGAACTTCGCTGGCTACTTTTATACCTGAGATCAAATAGCCCACATTTCCAGCACTGATTTCAGTGCGCGGATGTTTATCTAATTTCAGCACGCCAATTTCATCAGCACCATATTCCTGTCCGGTGCTGATAAACTTAACCTGCTCCCCTTTCTTCATGGTGCCATTGAATACTCTAAAGTAAATTTCAATTCCCCGGAAGGAGTTATACACCGAATCAAAAATCATAGCTTGAAGAGGTGCTTTCGGGTCGCCCTTAGGCGCACTCACGCGATGTATAATCGCATGCAGAATCTCTTCAATTCCTCTTCCTTCTTTGGCGCTGGCGCTAAGAATATCTTCTCGTTTGCAGCCAATTAAATTGATAATCTCATCGGCCACCACTTCGGGGTTGGCATGTGGAAGATCGATTTTATTCATGACCGGAATAATTTCCAGATCATGTTCTAATGCTAAATAAAGGTTTGATATAGTTTGAGCCTGAATGCCTTGACTGGCGTCTACTATCAATAGCGCCCCTTCGCACGCTGCAATGGCGCGCGATACCTCGTAAGAAAAATCTACATGGCCGGGAGTATCAATTAAATTTAGTGTGTACTCCACACCATCCAACTTATAGTTCATTTGGATGGCGTGTGCCTTAATGGTTATGCCCTTCTCCTTCTCCAGATCCATATTGTCAAGCACCTGAGCTTCCATTTGGCGCTGGTTAAGCGTGCCCGTAAACTCAAGCATCCTGTCTGCCAGCGTGCTTTTGCCGTGGTCTATATGCGCTATAATGCAAAAATTGCGGATGTTTTCCATTCCCGTCATTCGATCCTGAGATTTAGGGCGCAAATGTAGCAAAAAAGGGGGGTGATAAGGCTATGCGAACGGATGCCAAAAAAAGTATTAGGCTGAAAATCGGGATTTATTTCTTTTATAAAAAGAAGGGCATTCAGCGTTTATATATCAGCAATTAGTATAGCATTATGGGATGAGGAATCCATAAAGAAAAGGCTCACCGAAATAGAACGAGAATACTTACCCTTTGGCAAAAATTATTATTAACCTCATCGTGATATTGATCTCCCTTACGCTCCAATTATTTTTTAGACTTGCTATGCTTTCTTAAAAACTCATCCACTTGTTTTTTAGTTTTAAAAGTCATTGTTTGTGGAGCACTTCTTTCTGATGATAAGGTAATTTCAAACCCGTCTTTAACTGGTTTAACATGATAGCTGTCTGAACCTGGGTAATTTGTATCGTATGAATTCCTTCTATACTCTGAAAAAATACCTTTTAAAGCACTCTCAACTAAATGTGGTTTCTTTTTAGCCATCTTCTAAAGATTAATTTATCCAGCTTTTCAATACACAAATACCGCCCCGATAATTTGAGATTGGAAGCGAATCACAACCTAACTAAAATATCTATAAGCCAAAAGAAATAGCTAACAATCTATATCTGCTTGCACAAGCGCGCACAGAAAAGAATACTCCCGACTTTATGTAGAAAACAGTAAACCAGACACCTCATACATGATTATGACGCCCGTAACCTTTCATTAAATAATAATTGGCATAGATGGCAGCTTCAAATGTCCATCGACATTCTTTTGTTGTAGTATCGATAGGAATGCCTACCTATTTGTGCTGTTTTTTTTGTAAATTCAATTTTAGAAACGATGGCTTAGAAACAATAGAAATCGTCATTGGTGAGGTTTAAAAATACTTTAGATTGCCAATGGTAAATCAAGATTTTTTTAGCGGTGTAAGAACATAAATGAATACAAGCATTACAGGTGCGATTTTGGCCGGAGGGAAAAGCAGCCGCATGGGAACCGACAAGGGATTGTTGCTGATTAATGAAAAAAATATGGTAGAACGAATAGCAGAACTACTAAAACCCTTTGTTAGCGAACTAATAATCATCAGCAATGGACATAACTATGACTACCTCGGCTATAAAATTTACCACGACCTTATAAAAGATTGCGGACCCATGGGCGGAATGTACACCGCACTTGCAAAAAGCAAAACTGAAAAAAACTTTATTATTAGTTGCGATATGCCTTTCGTTAGCCCGGAAATTATTGAATCCATCATTAAAAATTCTGACAATTGCCAAGTAGCTATTCCGTTGCACGCTGAAGGAGTAGAACCTCTTTGCGGTGTTTACGATAAATCTTGTATTTCAAAATTTGAAGAACTACTTGAAAATAAAAAATGGAAATTGAAAGATGCCCTCAAGCATTTTGCACTAAAGCAAATTCCCTTGAAGGAAACTATTTTCGTCTCACATTGCTTTGCAAACATCAACACTCCAGCTGAATATGAAAAAGTAAAATCAGGCCCCATGAGTATTCAAATTAAAATGTTTGGACAACTGGCCGAAGTAGTCGGTAGTAATGAACTGCAATTACAACGCGTTAGTGATATAAGCTTGCTGCGCAAAGAATTAATTTCGCGTTTTCCCAAACTAGAAAACCATCCTTTTGTTATTGCCGTAAACAAAAAGATTGCAAGCAAAAATCAAAAAATAAACAAGGGTGATAGCGTAGCATTGCTACCACCTTTTGCCGGAGGCTAGAGTATGCTATCAAACCATGAAATATCGCGATATAGCAGGCATCTTTTGCTTTCAGAAATTGGAATGAAAGGTCAGGAGAAGTTAAAAAATGCACGTGTGTTGGTGATTGGCGCAGGTGGTTTGGGTTGCCCAGCCTTGCTTTATCTTACCACTGCCGGTGTTGGCACAATTGGTATTATTGATTTTGACATAATCGATGAAACAAATTTGCAACGCCAAGTATTATTTGATAGCTCGGATATTGGAAACCCGAAAGTACAAACTGCAAAGGCAAAGCTTCTAAAACAAAATCCGTTTGTTAAGATTGAAGTTTTTAATGCCCCACTCTCTACCGCAAATGCGCTTGAACTATTTTCAAGATACGACATCATTCTAGATGGCACCGATAATTTTGCAACTCGTTATCTGGTAAACGATGCCTGCTTTATTTCAAAGAAAATATTAGTATCAGGCTCCATTTTCAAATTTGAAGGACAGGTTATGGTTTTTGATTTTAGAAAAGAAAATACGCCTACCTACCGATGCTTGTTTCCTTCTCCCCCATCAACCGAATTATCACCCAGTTGCTCCGAGATAGGTGTTCTAGCTGTTCTGCCGGGTATCATTGGAACGTTGATGGCCAGCGAAACCATAAAGATTATTGTAGGCATCGGAGAAATCCTTTCAGGAAAACTTTTGATGTTGAATGCTCTCAGCATGAATATTCAAATCCTTGAATTTGACAGAAACCCTGAAACAGCGATGGTAATTCCAAAAACAGAAAGCGAGTTTAAAGAAATGGATTACGACTATTTCTGCGAAAACAAGCAAGACAACTCAATAAAAGAAATAACGGTGGATGATTTGGAGTTATTGATTTCATCACATTCAGATTTTCAACTCATTGACGTGCGTGAAAAAGAGGAGAGACCAATACTTGAATTAAATGATTTGAAAATTCCACTGCGCGAAATCGAAAGTCGAGCCAATGAAATAGAAAGAGATAAAAAAGTAATTGTTTTCTGTAAAAGCGGAGCGAGAAGTGAAAGAGCCATTGCGCTTTTACAAAGTAACTACATGCTCAAAAATTTATACAACCTAAAAGGTGGCGTAATGGAATGGATAAAGTACACAAGCAAAACGCAAAAAGCATGAATGAAACAGAGATGCCAAAAGTTTTTGTAAGTGGCGCAATAAGTCCCGATTCTATTACTGATGTTATTGCGCGGCAAAGCGCAAAAACAAACATTGGGGCACATGATATTTTTATTGGGCAGATTCGTAACGATGTGATTGAAGGCAAAACCGTTCAAGCAATTGACTATACAGCTTATGAAGAAATGGCTGAAGAAAAATTTCACGAAATACGCGAAGCTGCCTTCACACGGTTCAACCTCATTTATGTAAACATCCTTCATAGTTTAGGTAAGGTAAGGGCTGGTGAAATTTCACTTTTTGTTTTCGTTGCTTCTCCACATCGTACCGATGCCTTTGATGCTTGTCGTTTTATAGTGGAAGAGATAAAAGCAAATGTTCCGATCTGGGGCAAAGAGATATTTGACGATGAAACTTATTCCTGGAAAGTAAACACACTCTAAATTTATGGTTGACGTAACATTTAAAACCACTACGCTTCGCAAGGCCGTTGCAACAGCTATTGTAAAGGTGAGCGCGCGCGAAACTATAGACGCAATTAAAAACAAAGTAGTGCCTAAGGGCGATGTGCTTGAATGCGCGCGCACGGCCGGCCTTTTTGCAGTAAAGCGTACCAGCGACATGATACCTGATTGCCACCCCATGCCAGTGGAGTTTACTCAAATTCGTTATGTAATTTCTGAAATGGAAATTCAGATTGAAGTAGAAGTACATACGGTTTATAAAACTGGAGTAGAAGTTGAAGCGATGCACGGAGCATCGGTGGTGGCGCTTACTATGTATGATATGCTGAAACCGATTGACAAAGGCATTGAAATTACTACCATTAAACTCAAAGAGAAAAAAGGCGGCAAGTCTGATTTCATTGACAAGTTCAGAAAAGATTTGAAAGCGGCTGTTATCGTTTGCTCTGATAGTATTTCGGAAGGAAAAAAAGAAGACCGTGCAAGTAAAGCAATCATTAAAAAATTAGAAAGTTGTAGCGTACATATTTCAGACTACTCAATTATTCCCGATGAAATAGTAGTAATACAAAAGAAAGTAGAGAAACTTTGTAGCGAAAAAAATCACATTATTATTCTTACAGGCGGCACCGGACTTTCTCCAAAAGATACAACACCAGAAGCTATACGCCCGCTGCTCGATCGCGAGATACCCGGCATTATGGAAGCAGCAAGAAATTACGGGCAGGATAGAACGCCCTTCTCAATGTTATCGCGCGGAGTGGCCGGTATGAAAGGAAATTGTCTGATACTCGCTTTGCCCGGCTCAACAAAAGGAGCGCAGGAAAGTATGGATGCACTTTTTCCATCGATACTTCACATTTTCAAAATGATAGAGGGTTCAAAATCTTAAAAATACCAAACCATGATTGCAACAGATTTCAACGAAAAATATTTTATGTACGAAAATATGGCGATATGGGAAATTAGCTCGATGGAGGATTTTTTCAAGAGCCATAATATGATGAAAGAAATATTTCAAAATGAATATGGGTTTGCCTATTCGGAAGAAACCGCTAAGGGAATGAATTTAATTGATGCGGGTTTTGCTGTTGTAGAAAAGTTATTGGATTGCTTCCGCGATAAACATTTTGTTGTTTTTTCTGATAACGATGAAAACCATACCATTCTTAAAACATTACAAGACAAGAAGGCCATCCAGTATGGAATGGATATTCATGTATTAAATCCAAACCGGATTTATGTGTTGGAAATGGATAAGACTAAAGAATTTCAAAAGTATGATACATAAAAGTATTATGTAAAATGGATCGTTCACAAGTCAAAAGCGGTTTACGTTATCACAAAATAATTACTGGCTGTATTATACTCATTTATATTTGGGCACAATACGAATACAGTTCAGGAAATTGGAGATATAGCGATGGTAAGCCCAAGATTGTTGGAGAACAATTAGATGGACGTGACGAGGGTACCTGGATCTGGTATTATGAAAACGGAAAAAAACAAATGGAGGGATCATTTCATAAAGGAAAAAGGAATGGCTCCTGGGTAATCTGGGACACTAATGGCAACAAAGTAAGCGAGAGCCAATATGAAAATGATAAGTTGAATGGCAATTTCACGCATTGGTATTCGAATGGTGAAAAAGAAAGCGAGGGATATTACACAAATGACAAGCTATCAGGAAATGTAACCTACTACAATAATGATGGCAGTATAAAAGAGACAAAAAATTATATCGCCAACTAACGAGGTCTGCAAATTATCTACTCCGGCAGTTCAAATTCTGTTTCCCATTCCTTTCCGGAAACACTAGCTATAAGTTTCACGCTCAAAAATGAATGATCATTGCGCTTTAGGTGTTTTCGATCAACAATTTTACTTTCTCCATTATCAGTTTCTTTCTGGTTGATAATGTCTCCGACACGAGGCATAAAAGGATAAAGTATAGTTAGTCTCTCATCTTCTGTTAACACTAATTTAGAGCCAATTTCAAAAAGAATTTCCTCAAACTTTTCAGCGATAATTTCATCGTTAATTTCCTTTTCTGCCCGCTCTGCTATTTTAGAAGTCCAGTCAGAGAATTTTGCAATTGCTCTTTCCTTTAACATTTTTTGGATGTAGTCGGGAAAGGGCGAGCGGATGTGTCCCTTGTTGTTAAACCAAAAATCAAATGCAGTTTCCGTCATACTGCTTTCATTTATTAGCTGTGCCACATTTTATTTTTTTAGAATTTATTGAGCTATCAACTAGCAACTGTTACTCACAACTTTTCCATTTCTTTTAGGAGTTCCTCAAACTCCATCTCTGAAATATATTTCTGCGCAAGCGGAAAGAGCGTTTCATCTTCACGATAGATATGAAGTTTTATAAGTTCAATCAATTCGCGTGAAGTTTCATAGGCCGTATCAAGCACAAAAATTCTTGAACGATCATCGATCATCCGGGTTGCAAGGCCCAGTAGATTGAATGCAAGCGCACCCAACTGGATGAATTTAACGTGATCATCTTCCATTACATCAATAGCCGTAATTTTTTTTGCTCCTTTGCTATGTTCGCCTGCCAGAATTAATTTTTTTTGTAGAATGGGGAATAAAGTTTTTTCTTCCTTTCTATTATGAGGAAGAAGATCATCGTCAAAACATTTGAAAAATTTAGCGAAGGAATCATTAATTCCTTTAGTTAACTTATACCCATTAGTTTTGTACTCAATAATTCCTTTTTCAAATTCTTCAACCACCTTTAGCACGGCTTCGTGCTCTTGCATAAAGATATTTATAGAGGCGGACCTATCTTCCTTTTGCATTGCAATTTTACCTGGCTCTTCATAAGCGTTAGGCGGATCCATCGGAGAGTCCTCCTCATCATCCAATCCCTTCTCGCTCTGCTTTTTCACAGGATCACTCTTTTGCAATTTTTTCAAATCAAGCTCATTGGTGTTTTTTAAATTCCGCTTTAAGATTTCAGGCGGCAATTGAAGGTTTTCTGATTTGTCGGTACTGGTCATAGTATTTATTGTGTATTCAAATTTGAGCAATGTCTTTAAGTTAAAAACTGATCTTAGTCATACTTCAAGATAAGATTTCATCCTTATCCACTCTTGCTTCTCTATAAAAAATATCTTTCCATAGCTTACGCACTAACCCCATGAAGGTGGCGGCCCATGCAAGTAGTGCCACATAGATAAAGTATTTTGGAATAAACAATAGAAATTCTAAATCCATTGCTTTAGCCATCATGTAGGTACAAACTGTGTACATACCCAAAGGGAACACAGCCCCCCAATATAAAGGATCATAAGAAAGAGGAAATCTCTTGTAAAGATGTCTCCAACAAGCTAAAATAATCAACATAGGAATCCACCAGGTTCCGGTAGCCCAGTAGAAAATGGTAAACCCTTTTAGGAAAGCAAGTGTAGAAAATAAAAAGGGAGCATGCGGTGTGTTGTTTATAAGTAATGAGCCTGCCAATGTTGAAATTGCCATTGCCCCCATGTTAATCCAGTAAGGTGGTGATAGATCGGCTGGAGAAAATTTAAAGAATGTATACCGATAGAATATAAGTGAAATCATCCAAATATATTGCATACCGCCCCATAGCCACATTGAAAAAGCAAAGAAGTTTATTATAAGTTTATACGCTTCAAAGTGCATCGATAATCTTGCACTTAATACTGCCAAAGCTTGCGTAGATACAACGGCCAGCAGCCAAGCACCGTTTATTCCTTCTGCAAGTGTTGGTTTATTTTCCTTTATGGTAAGGGTAGTAAAGATTACATACGTAATGATTAACCAAAGAAAAATTCCGATTAACCATAATAGCGCTGCTACTTCATAGTTATCGCATAAGGCTACAAATTGTGCGCCCAACACGCAGGTTGCCGCAACTGTTGTAAAAAACCCAGGCCCCCGTGCATGATCAAATAAATCACTAAGAAATTCTTTTCTGAATAAATAAAAGCGTAAAGAAAAAGCAACGCACAAAATCAGATAGGCAAAAATGTTTAACCAAAATAAAACTAAGCCAATCAGTGGCATTCCCAACAAGTTACAAGCAATGGAAACAATACCTGTGGCCATCACCATGGCAAAATAAGAGGGCGGTAATCTTTTAATAATATCCAGAAGGCTATTCAAAAAATAACCTGATGGTTGATTAGGTATGTTGCTTGCTGCTTTTTGCAATTCTTTTTTCATAAAGACTTTTCAAATAATCAGCAACCTTTATCATTTATAGAGTTCTTTTTGCGCGCAATTAGCTTGTTAGCTTACTTGCCATACGCTGAAAACTGATACAAATGATTGCTATCACCGCGAAGTACATCCAACAGGTTGTCCATACCCCTGTTTCCTTTAATAAAAATCCGAAAAGAATAGGGTTTATAAATCCACCCAGTCCGCCAATCACTCCCACAATACCGCCCACAGTTCCAATACTGCTTGGATAAAAGTCTGAAATATGTTTGTAAACCGCTGCGGTTCCTATCCCCATCATAAGGCCGAGGACAAAAATCAGCCCGAAGAAAATCCATTTATTAGCTTGAAAATAAATGTGAGTAAATCCTTTTGCAAGCAGTTGCCCCTTGGTTACCGTGTCGCCAACTTTAACTTGTGGCTCTTGCCAGAAAGAGGATGTTGGAAGTGCCGTGAAATCTTCATCTGCATTATGAAATATCCCCAAGCGAATTTCTGTTTGTGATACCCCACCTTCTATTGACTGAAGAACATATATAGCATCATCTATAACAATTGCACTATCCGAAACAGCTTTTACATGACCTGGTTTGCTGGCCATAATTCCCTGACCGGGTGCTCTGATTTCCATGCGTGGTGGAAAAAGAAAAAACAAACACACAAGGCTAACACCAAATACCCAAAGAAGAACATTGCGTGCGCCAGCCTTATCAGAAAGCCAACCACCGCCCGCACGAATCAATCCTGCTGGTAAGCTGAAAGCGGAAACCATCATACCGGCAGTAACAATAGACACGGAGTACATATTTACATAATAAGGCAAAAGCCATTGTGCCAATGTTACTATACCTCCAAAAACAAAAAAGTAATAGAGACCAAAACGCCATACCCTAGCTTCCTTTAAAGGTGCTAACCGCTGCATCATTGTTTTTATTTCAGAGGGCTTTTTATTTTCTGTTACTAAAAGAAAAATAACAGCCATAACAACTAATATGGCAGCATACAATTGCGGCAAAGTACGCCACCCTTCAGGATTAGTTCCGTGATACGTAAGCTGATTAAGAATACTTGGCGCGAATAAAGTTGTTAAGGCAGCACCGGCATTTCCTATACCAAAGATACCCAACGCTGTTCCTTGCTTTTCTTTTGGAAACCACAAAGAAGAATAGGCCACACCAGCCGCAAAAATGCTTCCCGCCATTCCAAAACCGAAACTCAACAATAGAAACGAGTTAAAGCTATTGGCCTGTGATAAAAAGAACATAGGAACAGCGCAAAAAAATAGTATGGCCGCCATCACCCACTTGCCACCGTATTTATCTGTAAGTATGCCAACGGGTAAACGGAAAATAGAGCCAACCAATACTGGCACCCCTAATAGCCAGCCTATCTGTACCGGACTCCATTTAAAAATATCGTTGTTAACAAGAAATGTAACCAACACACCATTTATCATCCAAGCAGCAAAACTTACAGTAAATGCAAACGTATTGATAAATAATATTTTGTATGATTTGGATGTGGCTACGATCTCCATGTATTTTTTTACGATTTTAGATTCATAAAAAGTTAGGGTGTAGGTGAAAAGAAACGACCAGCAACATTAAGCTAAGCGAGTGCACCCTTCAAAGGCACAACATCTTAAACTACCTTATACGTAACCACTAAATATATTCCCCACAATACAAGAAGCATCAATATAGCGGCAACTATTCCGCTCGATTGGGTCATGACTTTGAAAATAGAAAAATCGAATAACGTCAGCCCGTGTTCGCCAGCTATCTTCGTTATTTTTTGTATGATGAAAATCATAGCCGCTATTATAATAATCAGTATCGCGCCAAGCATATAATAAAGCACATTGCTATTCATTGCAGTGCTGGCGTTACCCTGTGCGATGGCGCTCGTTTCAATCAGCAGAAGAATTGAGCATAGTAATGTGGCCATTTTTTTTAACAAGATGTAACGCGAGGGTTTCATAATTGACTAGTTAGTTGATCAATTAGTTATTCCTTGATTTGACTCCCACACGATGCTCTCTGGAAACTCTTATACGCTTGCGGTTCCAGTTCCATCCTACCTGTTGATAACTTCTCCAGACATAATCAAGAGGATAAACTAAAAAGTGCATAAATCGAGTAAAGGGAATTATACCAATTATACTAAATGCAGAAATGACGTGAATTTTAAGCGACAATGAGTTTACACTGGCAATAGCATCAATTTGTGGATTGAAAGCAAAAATTGAACGGAGGTAAGGAGTAAGAAATGCCGCAAACCATGTAGAACCCCATCGGTTGGTATAGGCCACTAACAATCCGGAAATAATCTGAACTAGCAACACAACATATACTACAAAATCCATTTTACTAGTAACCATCTGCACACGCCTGTCGGTCAACCTTCTATATATAAGCAGCATTAAACCAAAGAAGGTAGATAGCCCGAAGACAAAAGCAGTTATTTCTAATATCAAAAGTCGCACAGGTTGCCCGTTCCATAACAAAATGCTACCTGGAAATAGGAAGGCAACAAGGTGACCAAAGAACAAGATTACCAGACCCCAGTGAAACAATTGGCTAGCGAGAAAAAGTTTTTTTCCTTCCAGAAACTGTGATGATAAGGAGGAGACTGTGAATGGCCTGTTTTTGTATCGGTAAACAGAACCGATGAGAAAGATGGCAAGACAAGCGTACGGAAATGCAACAAATAATAAATAGTCCATAGTTAGTCAAGTTTTTGCAAAGACGCGAACTCTTGCGCCTCAGCGTTTTGTTTATGATTAGAATTTTGAAGTGCCGTTTGTTTATTAAAAAATGATTGATGAAAAGAAGAATTGAGAATATCATTCCCTTCTGCTAACATCTCGTTCTCTCCAAAATCTTTTTTTAATACTTCGAGCAAGGCGTTAAAACAATTTTTGTAAACATTTCCATGATTGAGTTCCTTCTGAATAATGGCTCGGTGCATTTTTTGGAGTATTTTTATTTTCATGTCAATTCTTGCGGAATCAAATTCTGCTATCATTTTCTTTACACAAGGAATAAAAACTCTCCATACCAAATCTTCTACAAACAAATCATCCTTGGATAGTGTCATTAAATCAAGAACGTTACAGATATTATCCGGAAGGTCGGTTCCACAATCGTTGTTTATCTTTTGTTGCTCAATCTGCATATTCAAAAGAAAAGCTCCTCTCTTGTAATCTTCACCAAACATTACATAACCCAAATCGAGGTAGCAGATAGGTTGCACATCAAAAGTTTTTGTGAACAATTCCTTACGCTCATCGTGTGGGCACTTGTTTATAAAGTCAGAAAAGGGTTGTAGCTCTTTTCCTGCTGTAGGATAAAACTCATTTAGAAAATCCTGATTTTCCTTTAACTGAAATATAAAGTCATCTTCAGGATATCTAAAAAGATTGGCGAGCAGCGAATAATGGTTTCTACCTTTCATGTATCTTTTTTTATAATCCTCGGGCTGGCTTTTCCCTAAATCCAAATCCGGTTGAACCTTTTACATCAGCTGTGCTCTCAAGCATTTCGATTGACTCTTCTCGGTGTGCCGCAGGAATCACAAATCGCTCATCGAATGTTGCCAATGAGGTCAACCTAAAAATCGCATCTGCAGTTTCGGCATTCAAACTCACTTCATTCATTGCCTTGTCAACAATTTCCTGTTTCACATCGCCTACTGTAACTTGCCTTCTGTGCCATCTTACGGCCATCAAGCGCTTCAGTACTTCAACAATTTTATCTGGGCTTCCGGCTGTAAAAAGATTTGCCAGATATTTTATAGGCATGCGACTACTTTCAATGCCACCCCAAAGAAACTGTGGGTTAGATTCTTCATACACACCGTTCTGCACGGTGGCCATGCCTGGCATAAGTGCGGGAACATAAAATAAATTTGGTAGTGTTCTAAATTCAGGATGAAGTGGAAGCGCAATTTTCCATTCTTTCACAAATTTGTAAACAGGAGATTTCTGTGCAGCTTCAATCGTTGAATCTGCAAGGCCATTTTTTCTAGCCTCTCTGATTACTTCAGGATCAAATGGGTCGAGATATATACCTAATTGTGCATCAACTAAATCAGCATCATTTTTTGTAGACGCCACTTCCTGAATTTTATCGGCATCATAAAGCATTACGCCCAGGTAGCGAATTCGGCCTACACACTGATGCATGCAAGCAGGGGCTTGTCCCGATTCCAAACGTGGGTAACAAAGAATACATTTTTCTGATTTCCCGGTATGCCAGTTGTAATACGATTTCTTGTAAGGGCATGCAGTAACACACATTCTCCATGCACGACAAACTTGTTGATTGATTAGTACCACACCATCTTCGCCTCGTTTGTAAATAGCCCCCGATGGACAAGCCGCTACGCATGCAGGGTTTAAACAGTGATTGCAAATTCTTGGCAAGTAAAAGAAAGTCATTCGCTCCAACTGAAACATAACTTCTTGCTCAGCCGGACTGAGGTCGTTAAAATTTACATCCTGCCGAGCGTAATCTTGAGAACCTCCCAAGTCATCATCCCAGTTAGGCCCAGCCTTAACATCAATATGTTCTCCGGTTACTAAAGATACCGGACGCGCTGTTGGCTGATCATTCCCTTCGGGAGCAGTAAACAAATCTTCATACTTGTAAGTCCAGGGCTCATAGTAATCATCCAAAACAGGTAAGTGTGGGTTGTGAAAAATATTTTTCAATCCTTTCAACCTCCCTGCTCCCTTAAGGGATACAGAGTTTCCATTTTTCTCCCAACCACCCTTATATATTTCTTGGTTCTCCCACTTAGTAGGATAGCCCGTGCCCGGTTTTGTTTCCACGTTATTCCACCACATATATTCTGCCCCCTTCCTATCTGTCCAAATATTTTTACAGGCGATGGAACAGGTATGACACCCGATACATTTGTCGAGGTGAAAAACCATTGATACTTGCGACCGAATGTCCATTTTTTTAAATTTTATTTTTTAAAATTCTACTTTATCCATTCTTCTTACCAACACGTGCGTATCCCGATTTGAACCTACCGGACCCCAGTAATTAAAGTGATAGGAAAACTGACCGTATCCGCCAACCATCAAACTTGGTTTCAAATGCACACGAGTAAAACTGTTGTGCCCACCAGCCCTTCGGCCTCCTCTTACCTGCGATTTTGGAACAGAGTATGTTCTTTCAGGCGAGTGATACACAATGCAGACTCCTTCCGGAATTCGTGAACTCACGCAAGCACGAGTGCAATACACTCCGTGGTCATTATAAACTTCTACCCAATCATTATCTTTCACGCCAATAGCGACTGCATCTTTTTCGCTCATCCAACACGGTTCCATACCTCTTGAAAGTGTAAGCATGCGAAGGGTATCGCCATACGTAGAGTGAATGTGCCATTTGCCATGAGGTGTTAGGCAGTTTAACATTTTAGCTTTGCCGTCATTCAATGTTTTGCGAATGTCACCATATACTGATGGAAGCGGAGATGGCTTGTAAGTGGGGAGGTGTTCACCAAAAGCAATATACCCTTCATGATCTAAATACATAGATTGTCTTCCCGTGAGTGTTCTCCAAGGCACTAAGCGATCCACATTATATGTATAAGCGCAATAGGCTCTGCCGTTATTCATTAACCCGCTCCAAAAAGCAGCATTATTGTAACGCCTTGGCTGTGCCTGCAAATCTTTATAATCAATGCGCACATCTTTACTACCTATAGCCAAATCTGTTAGCACAAGTCCTGTTTTCTTTTCCATAGTTTCATAAGTGCGAACACTCAAAACTCCATTGGTAAGAGAAGAAAGACATAATACCGCATTCACAGCTTCAATATCTTCTTTGATTGAAGGGTAATCTACCCCATTGATTTTCTGTATATGACGCTTGTCTTCAATCATTTTTTCATACACATCATCTGCCATGAAAGAAACTCCATGCGCACCGATTGGACTTTTCCTTATGTTGGGGCCAAGCGAAATAAACTTGTTGTAAATCTGTGTGTAGTCGCGCTCCACCATTACGATTTTATGCATTGATTTGCCTGGCACTGGCTCACATTCCCCCTTCCACCAATCTTTAATGGTAGGCTGTGTGATCTCATCTACAGAATCGTGCGATAGAGGAACATTGACCACATCAGTTACCGGTTCAGGCATGTATGTTTGAGCCATCTCACTTACTTTCTTTGCCAGTAATTGAAAAATCTGCCAATCACTTTTCGATTCCCACACGGGTGCAATAGCCGGAGAAAGCGGGTGGATAAACGAGTGCATATCTGTTGAATTGATATCCGCTTTCTCATACCAAGAAGCTGCTGGTAAAACAATATCAGAATAGAGAGCCGATGTATCCATTCTAAAATTGAGGTCAACTACTAAATCCATTTTTCCTTTAGGTGCTTCTCTCCAAAGAATTTCAGATACATGGTCTTGAGCCACTTCATCAGCAATGTCATTATGGTGAGTGCCGAGGTAGTGATTAAGCATATACTCATGCCCTTTGGCAGAAGACATCAACGCATTTCCTCTCCAGATAAACCAGTTGCGCGGAAAGTTTACTTCGTTATCGCAATCGGCAATAGAGTATTCAAGTTTTTTTGTTTTGAGTTGATCAACAATATAGTTTCTAATCTCATCATCAGTTTTAGCTCCGTCCTTCCTTGCGTCTTTTACAACGTCTAAATTATTCTTTCCAAACTGCGGATAGAAGGGCATCCAACCGTTGCGCACCGCCATTACGGCCATATCGGCTGAGTGCATATTTCCTAATTTACTATTATCGGGAATTGAATTGTATTGCGCTTGATTGGCATCGTATCGCCATTGATCGGAATTGATGTAATGCCAGATAGGTGCTTGCTGTAAACGATTTGCACTTTGCCAATCCTTTGCTGCCATAATAGCTCCCCATGAATCTACCGGAGCCAATTTTTCCTGACCTACATAGTGATTCATTCCACCACCATTTACACCATTGCAACCAGTGAATAATTGTGCCTGAATAGCTGCGCGATACATGAGGTTACCATGAAACCAGTGGTTGATGGCTGCGCCTACAATCACCATGCATTTGCCTTTAGTTGTTTCGGCAGTACCGGCCCATTCTCTTGCAAAACTAATTACAGTTTTTCTTCCAATGCCAGTAAAAATTTCATTCCATGCCGGAGTGTAAGCCGATTTTTCATCATCATAATCTTTTGGATAAGCACCGGCCAATCCACGACCAACACCATAATGCCCCATCATAATATCATAGATAGTAGCCACTGGAACTTTACCTCCGTCAACGGTATCCATGTATTTTACAGGAACACCGCGCTTTGCTTTTTCCTTTAAACCAAACTCGGTGTATTCCACCTGCAATACATCATCACTTTTATTGATAAGTGTGAGTTCAGGATTAAATCCTGAATTATCCATTCCATCTTGATACAGCAAATTCCATTTACCAACGTTATCTTTTTCTTTATCCCAACGTTGGCCCATGCCTCCTTTGGCCATCACAGGCTTTCCAGAATCTGAATCCAGATTCAAAAACTTCCAATCACCATTCTCTACATCTTTATATTTCGCCAAACGGTTTGCACGCAGTAATCTGCCTGGCAAATAGTGATCGCCTTCTTTTGTAAGTTCAACTAGGAAAGGACAATCGGTATATCTTTTCACATATTCCATGAAGTATGGAACCTGACGATCTACATGATATTCTTTTAATATAACATGAGTAACGGCCATCCAAAATGCACCATCAGTTCCTGCATGACAAGGAATCCATTGGTCAGCATGTTTTGCCACCATCGAAAAATCGGGTGACATCACTACTGTTTTTGTTCCGTTATGTTTTGATTCGGAGAAGAAGTGAATGTCGGGTGTGCGAGTCATGCCTAAGTTAGCCCCCATCGAAACACAGAACTTAGAATTATACCAGTCGGCACTTTCGCACACATCAGTTTGCTCACCCCATACTTCAGGGAAAGCACAAGGCAAATCGCAATACCAATCGTAGAAACTTAAATTCACACCGCCTAAAAGCTGAAGATATCGCGAACCAGACGCATAGCTCATCATACTCATAGCCGGAATTGGAGAGAAGCCGACAATTCTATCGGAACCATATTTCTTTATAGTATAAAGATTTGCAGCAGCAATCAACTCAATTACTTCTTCCCAATTTGCTCTTCTGAATCCACCTTTACCCCTGGCTCTTTGATAACGCTCTCTACTAGTCTGATTGCTTTGAAGATTTTCCCATGCTTGTATCGGATCGCCATTGGCAGCTTTTTTTGCGTCCTGAAATAAATCCATTAATGCTCCACGCATCAAAGGATATTTCACGCGTATCGGACTATAGAGATACCATGAATATGAAATTCCTCGCTGGCACCCACGCGGCTCGTAAGGCGGCAGTCCTTCTTCCAATAGCGGATAGTCTAATGCTTGAGTTTCCCAAACAACAATTCCATCTTTAACATGAATCATCCAGGAACATCCACCTGTGCAGTTTACACCATGAGTGCTTCTTACCACCTTATCATACTGCCAGCGGTTGCGATAAAACTCTTCCCATTTGCGTGTCTTCGGAGAAATGATGTCTTCAATCCAACTCATAGTAATAGTATTTAAGAATTCATTTTAAAAATTTCGGCCGTTTACCGGGATTTAACTTGTCGGTCGAAAATTCTTTGTTTAACCATGTTCCATTTTTTCTTGTGCCACAAAAGCAACACAATGCATACCCAAAACGCGAAGCCTAAAAATCCCCACGTTAATAGCGGACTACTAGCAACCTCAACAGATTGAGTTGAACTTTCTTTATCCACCTTATTGAGGAAAGAGATAATTGCAAAAATTTCATCTTTAGTTATCGGTTTATTTTTGTAGGCTTCTGTCATGGCAGGAAATGGTGGGGCATTAAGAATTCCTGAAAGTCCTGCATCGCCACCCATTCGGGTATAAACATTTGTTAAATCTTTTGCCAGCAAACCACCCGCAATGATTCTATCCGTAGCAAGGTTATGACATGAAATACACGAAGGACCTTTATTTATAAGTCTTACATCGCCTTCAAAAATTTGTTGACCAAGCAACAACTCTTGCCCATTTGCATTGTCTGAACTTTTGATTGGCACTTGCAAATCGGTAGCTGCCGCAGAAACATTTGTTGCCCCTTTGCTTTTGATGTAATCGAGCACTCCGGAAATTTCTGAATCGGAAAGATTCTGATCAGGCATAGGAATTTTACTATACTCCTCAAATATTGCTATTGCATCAGGATCACCATTTTGTACCATTGCTTGTGATCCTTTAATCCATTGAATGAGCCACGTGTCACTTCGCTTTGCTGTTACTCCAATTAAATCTGGCCCAATCAATTTTCCACCCCCAACAGTATGACATACTGCACAGTTACTTTTAAAAGTTGTTTCACCATTTTGAGCCTGTAAAGGAATTACTCCAAGGAAAAAACTAACTAAAGAAATTGTAGCAGTTAAGGATTGTTTAAGAGTAACCATATTAATCCATTTTATAATTGAGAAGAGAATTTTTTACTTGGCCATGTAGTAAATGTGCGAGAATGCTAACACCCATATTATGACTCAAATCATATACGCGGAGTAAGTGCAATTTTTAATCAATCTAAAAAAGACATTTGAAGCCTGTGGATATAGGCTAAACAAGGTTTCCGAAAGGTGTATGAATGAGCGCTGCCTCTACAATTCAACAAGCATTAGGCAAATGAGAATATTCTAATAAAACGCGCTAATAGATTAGAATAACTGATTCTCTAAATCAATTCAATTGATGTTTCTGAATTTTATTGGCTGTTATGGAATTAGAAGCCATCACCAAGGCTATAATTATCAGACCTATAATTATTATCATACCCAACTCAAATTGTGTAAGGATGGTAGAACCGGCTACAATTTTTTTCGACTGCTCAGTTAACATTTTGCCTTCGGCCAATTGAATATGAGAAAGTTGGTTAAGACTACCAGAAGCATTTATAAATTGATTTTCAAAGGAAGTCTGTTTCAATTCAGCATTAGATTTTAAGAATTCAGTCTCTGTATTTTCCATTTCACGCAACGCTGATTTAAGCGATTGAAACGAAATCAATTCTTCTTCTGTAAGTTTTGTTTTTTCATAATTAGTCACCAATAAATTTATAGCCATATTATGCTTTGATATCTTAGTGCGCACTTCTTCGAGGTTTTTACTTTCCTCACACTGATCTAAGAGTAGCTTCTTCTTGTAGAGTCTATCTGAAAGTTGATAGATATAGCTTTCAACAAGCAGTCGGTCTTCATAAACAGAAGAAAACGAATCAGCCAATTCTGAAACATTGTTTCGTTCTACGATGCTTTTTATAAATACCCCAGCCAAAACAATGGCCAACAAAAATGCTACTTGTAATTTTTGCTGAATTTGATAGATCCACTTCATACTGATCACTTTATTTTCAGAACTAATTAACCACTTAAATTTCACTCAAACAATTACTTGTGCTTCAAAAGTGTTGTCACCTTGCGTTAAATGGAGTTCTCCACCTTGCATTTTTATCATCTGCTCGCTGATCCATAGTCCCATTCCTAAACCACTGCTCAATTCAGTTGATTTTTTAAACTCGTCTTTAAGACATTCTATATTTTCAATAGGTGAATTAATAATATTTTGAATACGCACTATTAATTTTTCTTTCCGAAATAGCTGAATTGAAATAACTGATTTAATCAGAAAAAAGACAGAGCCTTAATAAAATAAAGTATCAGAAAAATTACCATTCGAAAAAATACCCACTGAAATACAAGTCTTCGCTCGCTTCGTAGAAACATTAATATAATAGCAATTAGTGCGAAAATAAGCAGAGGAACTAAAACGATTAGACCAAGCGTCTCCTTGCCATCTAAATCCAGAATGTAAAATAACTCCACAAGAGCAAGACAGCCTATAGTAAAATAAAGCAACCTGTGTAAAATAAGGATTGGAACTTGCTGAAAAACTGGGTTATCAGAAACTAACTTTTTGTAATAAGGAATGATAGCTGCCAGAAAATAAATGAAGGCAA
>Ga0154020_10000880_pt1 | contig 36994 bp, 32 predicted proteins | sample Klosneuvirus_201_FD_109709 | JGI IMG/M metagenome (GOLD analysis project Ga0154020, IMG submission 109709) | Active sludge microbial communities from wastewater, Klosterneuburg, Austria - Klosneuvirus_20160825_MG | ecosystem: Engineered > WWTP > Aerobic digester > Activated sludge | place...
AATGGTGTTTTTGAAATTGGCAACCCGGCCTTTGTTGTCTGTCAGGCGTCCTTCATCCAGCACTTGCAACAGAATATTGAATACATCCGGATGCGCTTTCTCAATCTCATCTAAAAGAATCACAGAATAAGGTTTTCTCCGAACTGATTCGGTAAGTTGGCCACCTTCCTCATAGCCCACATAGCCCGGAGGCGCTCCGATTAATCGGCTAACACTATGTCGTTCCTGGTACTCGCTCATGTCAATTCTAACCATGGCGTTATCATCGTTAAACAGGTAGTCGGCCAGTGCTTTTGATAATTCTGTTTTACCTACCCCCGTTGTTCCCATAAAAATGAAAGAGCCAATCGGTCGTTTAGGATCTTGTAACCCCGCACGACTTCTTCGCACGGCATCACTTAATGCACGAATGGCTTCCTCCTGTCCAGCTACACGTTTGCCTAATTCTTCTTCCAGATTCAGCAATTTTTCGCGCTCGCTTTGCAGCATTTTTGAAACGGGTATTCCGGTCCATTTGGCAACCACATCGGCAATATCTTCGCTATCTACTTCTTCTTTTAATAAAGAGTGTTCGCCCTGCATGGCCTTCATAGCGAGTTCTAATTCTTTCAAATGCCTTTCGGCATCCGTAATTTTCCCGTAGCGGATCTCTGCTACTTTCCCATAGTCACCACTTTTTTCGGCCTGTTCGGCTTCAAACTTTAACTTATCAATATTTTCTTTTTCATGCCTTAAATTGTTCACAATAGATTTTTCATTTTCCCATTGTGCTTTTAACGTGTTACGTTCACCTGTGCGTTCAGCAATTTCTTTGCTCAACAAAACTTCTTTGTCCTTATCTTTTTCTCTGCGGATGGCTTCGCGTTCGATTTCCAACTGCATAATTTTACGATTGAGTTCATCCAATTCTTCCGGTAAAGAATCCATCTCCAAACGAAGTTTAGAAGCGGCTTCATCCATCAGATCAATGGCTTTGTCTGGAAGAAAGCGATCGGATATGTACCGGCTGGATAATTCAACCGATGCGATAACGGCATCGTCTTTTATCCGCACCCCATGGTGCAATTCGTATTTATCTTTTATTCCGCGAAGAATCGAAATAGAATCTTCTATAGAAGGTTCATCAACCAGAACGGTTTGAAACCTTCTTTCCAGGGCCTTATCTTTTTCAATGTATTTTTGATACTCCTTTAAAGTAGTTGCGCCAATGGCATGAAGTTCGCCTCGAGCCAAAGCCGGTTTCAATAAGTTGGCAGCATCCATGGCGCCTTCACCACCACCCGCTCCAATCAGTGTATGGATTTCATCAATGAATAAAATAATTTCTCCATTCGAATCTGTTACTTCTTTGATTACCGATTTCAGGCGTTCTTCAAATTCACCCTTATATTTTGCCCCGGCAACCAATAAACCCATGTCCAACGAAACCAGAATTTTTGATTTGAGATTTTCGGGTACATCTCCGTCTACTATGCGTTGCGCCATACCTTCTACAATGGCGGTTTTGCCTACGCCTGGTTCTCCAAGAAGAATCGGATTATTTTTTGTTCTGCGCGAAAGAATCTGAAGCACGCGCCTGATTTCTTCATCGCGACCAATAACCGGATCAATTTTTCCTTTCTTGGCCAGGTCATTTAAATTTTTTGAATAACGCTCTAGCGATTTATATTTTGCTTCAGCATTTTGGTCCGAGACTTTGGCCCCACCGCGTAATTCTTTTATCGCTTTAATCAACGAAGATTTTTCAAAGCCCGCATCTTTCATGATTGCTGATACTTTGTCTTTGGTAGCCAGCAAGGCAAGAAGCACATGTTCTACTGCTATATAATCATCTTTAAATTCGCGTAGTTCTTTTTCAGCATTTTGTAATACGGTGTTGGTCGTAGTCGATAAATACGGTTGCTGACCCGAAACTTTGGGATAGGAGTTTACGATCTCCTCGAGTTTAGTTTCGAGAATTGTACTGTTGATATTTAGTTTCTTAAATAAATAATTAGAAACGTTTTCGTCTGTTTCTAAAATCGCTTTTAGCACATGCCCCGGCTCAATAGCTTGCTGCTTTTGCGCGCTGGCAATCTCGGCCGCTTTTTGTAAAGCTTCCTGAGATTTTATAGTGAATTTATCGAAGTTCATAACTGCATCATTAATTGTTAATTCTTCATCCTCAAATTCGAATCCATAAACGAGATGTAATGATTTTCAGAAAAATTGTCATTAAATTGTTTGTAATTCAGAAGTTTTCAGACACTTTGACCTAAGTTATGCCAAAACGAATCGCACATGCAACAAAACAATCTCAATCGGCACTTCTAATTGAAGTTGCCTGGGAAGTATGCAACCAGGTAGGTGGTATTTACACGGTGATACGCTCGAAGGCCCCGGTAATGATGCAAAATTGGTCTGGACATTTTTGTATGATCGGCCCTTACGTGAATAAAAATATCCTTGCAGAACTTGAGCCTTTGGAAGATGCTGCCGATGTATTTGGTTTAGCGGCTGCGAATTTGCGAAAGAGAGGTTATGATGTAATTTATGCTGAGTGGTTGATTACCGGAAAACCCCGGGTAGTATTGCTCAACCCCAATGTCATCGAAGAAAAAGTTTTGCACGTTTTAAAATATTTACTCTGGAAAAACCATTCGATTCAAACGCCTGATAAAAATGAGTTGATTGATCAGGTAATTGGTTTTGCCTACCTCACAAAATTATTTATTGACGAGTTGGTAAAAATCTCGGGCAATGACCAACGGATACTAGCTCACTTTCATGAGTGGATGGCCGGTTTGCCTATTCTGGATATCAAACGGGAAGCTATGCCCGTGAAAACGATTTTCACCACACATGCCACGCAGCTGGGTAGACATCTGGCTATTAACTCGCCACTATTTTATGCACACCTTCCTTTTTTTAGATGGGAAGATGAAGCAGGTAAATTTGGAATTGAAACTGAAGCAGCGATAGAATATGGTTGCGCGCAATCGTGCGATGTAATGACAACCGTAAGTGAAGTAACTGCGCGCGAATGCAGGCATTTACTGCGAAGAAAACCAGACTTTATTTTGCCCAATGGGTTAAACATCCAGCGATTTGAAGCGCTTCATGAATTTCAAAACCTGCACTCAACTTATAAAGAGCAAATTCACGAATTTGTGATGGGACATTTTTTCAACTCCTATTCTTTTGATCTCGATAAGACGGTTTATTTTTTTACGTCAGGAAGATATGAGTATAAGAACAAAGGCTTTGATATTACCCTCGAGGCCCTCGTACACCTCAATCAGCAATTGAAAGCAGAAAAATCAGAGCTTACCGTTGTGATGTTCTTTGTTACGAAACGCGAATTTTTTAGCATCAAACCCGAAGTGTTGCAATCGCGCGCAGTGATGGAAGAAATTCGTCAAACGTGTGAGGCCATTCAACGGCAGGTAGGCAAGCGCTTATTCTTTGAAAGCACCATTCGTCAGGATCACCGACTTCCGCAATTAAATGAGTTTGTTGATGAGTACTGGAAGTTACGTTACCGCAGAACTATTCAATCCTGGAAAAGTAGTAAAATGCCATTGCCAGTTACACATAAATTAGTGAACGAAGATACCGATGAGATTCTTCAATTTTTGGTTCGAAGAGATATGTTGAATAGAAAAGAAGACAAAGTAAAAATCGTGTATCATCCAGACTTTATAAATTCTACTAACCCTTTGTTTGGTATGGATTATAGTCAGTTTGTGCGCGGTTGCCACTTGGGTATTTTTCCAAGTTACTATGAACCGTGGGGGTATACGCCTTTAGAGTGTATGGCCAGTGGTGTGCCCGCGGTTACCAGCGACTTGAGTGGTTTCGGAGATTATCTATTGCACAATATGCCCGATCATGAGAAAGGTGGAATGTTTGTGGTAGAACGAGGTAAGCGCACTTTTGATTGGAGCGCACGACAACTGGCTTCTTTTCTTTATAAGTTTTTGCAACAAAGTCGAAGAGACAGAATTATGCAGCGTAATAATGTAGAGAATTATTCAGCTGCATTTGACTGGGAAAACTTAGCTCGCCACTATGAAGAAGCGTATCATTCCCTTTTGAATTGATTACGATTTAGCCGTTAATAGTTTGCGAGAGTAAAACAGAAGAGGTAATCCGTACACGGCAATCATTCCATACGCCATAAGTTCATACCCTTTTGCTACCAGATCTATAATGCCAACCTGAGCTAAGATCAAAGCGGCAATCAGCGCTAAGGAAGAGATGTATGCTTTCGAAATTTTCTTTAATGGCTTATTTTTCCTTACCATAAATTCGGTTTCTACCCGGCTTATAAAAGCATGAATTACACCGGTGGCTGTTTCAATCAAAGTCCACCCTACCACAATTCCGAAAACAATTATCAAAGCTGGATGGAATGCCTTCAAAATTTCTAACCACGGAACCGTAGCGCCAATCACATTGGGATCGGGATAGTAAGCGAGAATAGCGAAATAGGTGAGGAACCAGGGGACGGTCATAAGAATTCCTGAAATAAAACCAGCGATAATACTTTCGCGTCTTGATTGAACATCCCGATAGGTAAAGAAGGATGCGGGGTAAACACCAAGGTTATAACCCACATATAGAAAACCAGTCCAAATCAAAATTCCAAATCCTGAATCAGATTGTTGGTAGCTAGTATCCCAGTTTGCAAAAACCTGTGCTATGGAAGTTCCTTTATTTGTAAAGACAACAAATGAAAAAATTAAGTAGGCACCAAAAAGTGCTATAGTACCAATCGTTTCTAATTTGGCAATCACACTCTCGCCTTTGTAATTTAAAAATCCAACCAGAATAACAATTATAACTACACCTACCCAGCGATTGAAGCCGAGGGTGGTGTTCAGTATCTCTCCGGCTGCTGAGGCCATTACGGCAATCGTTAAAATGGCTAGTAATAAATAGACAACCTCATAGGCAACCCACGCTGGTCCAATCATTTTTCTTAAAAGCGATTTGTAGTCGTAAACCTTCCATTGGCGACAGGCTTCAATGGATAATGTGGCCATTAAGGAGAAACCAAAGAAAATGGCGAGCCCGCATACCCAACCACTGGCTCCAAACTTAGCCCCGTATTCAACAATCTCACGGCCAGTAGCGTAGCCACCCCCAATCAAAACCGATTGCAAAATGATGCCCGGTAAAACAACTCGCTTAAGTGTGGCGCGATTCATGAATATTTATCTTTAACAATAAAGAGGTTTCCTGTAAGGTACAAGATCCAAGCATATTTCTTTATCGCCATAAGTGAAGGAGCAAGATTTTGAAGCAATACCATCCAATTAAAACCATCTGTATAAAAGCACTATTTTAATTGGTTCGGTTATTGTAATTTCCTATCAAAATTCAGAAACCATGAAAACTACCCGCAGAGATTTTATTAAACATAGTGCCCTGGCCGTAGCCGGAGGTTCTTTATTATCCTCCTCCTTGTTTGCTTCGCCAGCTAAAAAAGAGTTACTAGGCTTGCAATTGTATTGTGTACGCGATGAGATGAAAGCCGATCCGCTTGGTACATTGAAAGAGCTTGCTAAAATTGGTTATAAGAACGTAGAGCATGCTAGCTATGGTAACAGAAAATTTTATGGTTGGACACCCGCGGAGTTTAAAAAAGTGCTTAAAGATTTGGGTATGAAGATGCCAAGTGGCCATACCGTTTTGGCTCCTCAACATTGGGATGAGGCAAAGAAGGATTTTACAGATGTTTGGAAATACACAGTAGAGGATGCTGCTTACATGGGTCAGCAATTTGTAATCAGTCCGTGGATGGATGAAAAGGTGCGAAAGTCAAAAGATGAACTGATGAAACAGTTGGAAATCTTTAATAAGAGCGGAGAGCTGTGTAAGAAATCGGGAATGAAGTTTGGCTATCACAATCACGATTTTGAGTTTTCTGAAAAATTTGGTGATGATACGCTGTATGATATCATTCTGGAAAACACAGATCCTAACTTGGTGATGCAGCAATTGGATACGGGTAATTTATATAATGGCGGAGCCAAAGCAATTGACATCGTGCAAAAATTCCCCGGTCGTTTTGAGTCCTTGCACGTAAAGGACGAGATCGCCAGCGAAAGCGAAGGGGCACATGGAAAATATGAGAGCACCATTCTCGGTGCAGGCATTGTAAACGTAAAGGAAGTGGTTGACCTATGTCGTAAATCTGGCGGAACGACTCATTTCATTATTGAGCAAGAGTCGTATCAAGGTAAAACGCCACTTCAATGCATGAAGGAGGATTATGAAGTTATGAAAAAGTGGGGCTACTAACCCCACTTATAAAGTTGTTGTGTTATGTTGGGCGAGTTAAGTAAGGAAGAGATTGAAGAGGTACTCAAATCCAATGTGATTGGTCGAATTGGATGTACGGGTAATGGAAGAATTTATGTTGTTCCAATAACCTATGTCTATGACGATGGCTACGTGATTGGACATACCAAGGAGGGGATGAAGATAGAATTCTTACGAGAAAATCCGGAATGTTGTTTTGAAGTGGATGAAATGAAAGGTATTTCTCATTGGCAAAGTGTAATAGCCTGGGGTACATTCGAAGAATTAGAAGGCGAGGAGGCAGATCAGGCAATGGAAAAACTGGTTGCCAAATTGCTGCCCTTGGTACCTAGCGAAACAAGTCATGCTGCTCGAATGGGGCCAACTTCCTCCAGACGCACCTCAACGCAAGGGAATAACCCCATTGTATACCGCATTTTGTTAAAGGAGAAATCGGGCCGCTACGAGCGATAAAATTATTTTTTCAACATCGGAAATAATTTTCTGATCACCTCTTCTTTCGGTTGCGTTCCATACTCACAGATTTCAAACGCTTCGACATATTTTACAAGCACTGCTTTTTCTTTTCCATACCATTGCTCCAATGACTTGCGTACCTCTGGCGTAATCTTCACAGCGTATCGGGTGGCCAACCATTTTTCGCGATCGGCCGGATTTTTAGGAACTTCGTTTTCGTATCCGGCAATCCAGGGTAACCACTCGTATACTTGCGATTCGTGTGCGCTGATTGCATGAATTTTTTGATCGTAAACCGAAGTAATGTCAATTGCAATATCGGGTCTGAATGCATTAGGTCTTTGAAAGAAATCCTGTGAATATAAAAACACCGGGTTCTTCTTTAGTGGGGGAGTATCCGGGGCAACATTAGGCACAGCAACCATATAAGCCGCATCTTGCACAAGCACTCCGGTATAGCGATGATCGGGATGATAATCGTTTGGTCGGGGTGCAATTACAACATCCGCATTCCACTCTCTAATTTTTCGAATTACTTGTAAACGAATGTCCAACGTGGGTAGCAATTCGCCATCGTGGTTATCGAGTACATCATAGGTAACACCAAATCGTTTGCCTGCTTCTTGGGCTTCAGCTATTCTCCGCTTGGCCAGTGCGCCACCGCCTTGGGTTTGATGTCCGGCATCTCCGTTAGTAACGGATACAAATTTTACCGCATACCCCATAGACGCAAAAAGTGCAGCCGTACCTCCGGCATCCATATCGCAATCGTCAGGATGAGCGCCAATAACAATAATGCGGGGAAATGAATTCTGAGCAGCAACGGAAATGGAAGCGGCCAATAGTAGGAGGAAGATTAATTTTTTCATGGTTGGATGATTTGTGGAGAATTGTATAGCCCAATATACCATTCAATGTATTAAATTGAATGAAGAAAAAATAGCTCATTCTGTTTTTTTAGCGATATGAAAAGATATAGCCTACTGATTTGCCTCTGTATCCCAGTGATTTGTGTTTCACAAACTTTAAAACCGGGTGAAACTCTGATCGAGCATACGAAAGACTTTGAGTTAACAGGAAACGGAAAAGCAGCTGAATGGAGTGCAACCACTTGGATAACGCTACCCCATCGCGATGGCGCGAAGAAGTATGAAACAAGAGCTAAACTTTTGTATTCGACTACCGGTATCTATGGATTGTTTTTTTGTGAAGATCCTGTAATCACCTCTACATTAAAAGAAGACAATGCCGATCTGTATAATGAAGATGTGGTTGAAATATTTTTCTGGCCAGATGAATCTGCGCCACTTTACTTCGAATATGAGTTATCGCCTCACAATTACGAATTGCCAATTCTTGTGCCAAACGATAAGGGTACTTTTTTTGGATGGCTTCCTTGGCACTATGAAGGTGAACGCAAAACCCGACACGCCACACAAATTACCAGTAAGTCTTGGACTGCAGAATTTTTTATTCCGTATGCACTCTTGAAACCCCTGGCCAATGTTCCACCTGCCAAAGGCATAAAATGGCGATGTAACTTTTATCGGATTGATTACGATCAGGGTTCTTCAGAATGGTCGTGGCGACCTATCCGAACTAATTTTCATGACATAGAAAGTTTTGGAACGATTGTATTCAACTAGAGATTGCTATCAATCCAGAGACTGATTTCTTCTGCAAGTTTAGGCAACAAATTTTGTTTGGATGCTTTAAAGCTATGATCTGCTCCTTCGAATTTAATCAACGTTACCGTAGGAAGTTTTTGTGTAACAGTTTCGATCAATGACCATTCGGCCAGGGTATCCCGAGAGCCTTGTAAAAACAGCATCGGGATTTTTATCTTTTCGAGATGGTCTGCTCGATCCATGGCAGGCTGGCCAGCCGGGTGTAATGGAAATCCAACAAACGCAATTCCTTTTACATCTTCTGATGGATGAGCTGACAGATATTGAGAAGTCATGCGACCACCAAATGATTTACCACCGGCAAATAACGGAACATTAGGAAATAATCGATGCGTTTTGTCAATAGCGGCAGCTACGGCATGATGTGCAACAACCGGAAAATCTGGACGTTTTTTCTTCTGCTCCATGTATAAAAAGTTATAACGAAGAGTAGCAATACCAAATGTTGCCAATTCTTCCGATAAGCTTTTCATAAATGCATGATTCATTCCCGCTCCGGCACCATGCGCAAAAACATAAACCGCTTTGGTGACCTCAGGTTTAATTGCCTCGGCTGACAGCGTATCGTTTGACTTAAGAGTAATTGAATGCTGTGTTATTGAACTCATATATTTTTTTGATTCTCTGCAGCGGCCATCTCCCAACCGATCATTCCTTTTTTCCGAACCGAACTCCATCGGTATTCACCTAAGATCCCATCTTTACGAATTACCCGATGGCATGGAATGAGATAAGCGAGGTGGTTTGCACCTACGGCTGACCCAACGGCCTGCAAAGCTTTTGGATTATGAATACCCGTTGCTATGTTCTGATACGTGGTTACGCTGCCCATTGGTAATTTTAATAAGGCATCCCAAACTTTAACCTGGAAGTTGGTTCCTTTCACAAGCAAGTGAATCTTTCCCTCACCCCTTTCCCTCTCCCTGGGAAGAGAGGTGTCCGAAGGATGGGGCGAGGGAAAAATCTTATGTATAAACGAAAGTGTCAAATTCTCGTTTTGATGAAAAACAGAGTTTTGCCAATGGGTTTTCATTTTTTCAAGTTCAATGCGTGGATCTTCATCTGTAGCAATAAATGAGAGCCAGCAAACACCACGTGTCGTTACACCTATCAACGCGAGCCCAAAGGGTGTTTCATGTAATCCGTATTCAATGGTAAGACCGTGCCCTTTTTGTTTGTATTCAAGTGGCGTAACGGACTCGAGCGTGGTGAATAAATCATACACCCGCGATTGACTGGAGAGACCGGCTTCTTCGGCTACCTGTTCAAGATTTTTAGATTTGGCCAGCCGATCTTTTAAAAATTCTACGGTAAGAAACTGAAGAAAGCGCTTCGGACTAATGCCCGCCCATTCGGTAAAGATTCGTTGAAAATGAAATGGTGAAACGTGTGCCTCTTCGGCAATTTCGTTTAATTCCGGCTGGCGCTTGAAATTCTTTTCAAGAAAAAGAATCGCCTGCTCAATGCGTTGATAATTGATTTGTTGTTGCTCGGTCACAATCATAAAGCTAAATATTTATTGTGTAAAGATGGTGTCCGATTAGTATCGGTTCAACCTGTTTCTTGCTGTTTTTTTTGGGTTGCACTACAATGCTAAATTGTTTCCGTAGAGATAAAGTTTTAAACATCTTTCGTTTAATGTAAACGAAAGCTATCTTCGACAGACCTTCGCGTATTTTCTTTAATTCACAGAAAATTCCGTAAAGTTAAATCATCGTATGATACACCTCTCCCTACTTCAAACAGTTCCTACTTTTCTGGTTGCTATCGCTCTGTTTATACTCATCCTTTTTTCTTTTCTCTTGGGTCATCGGTTGCGAAACAGGGCCATTAAAAGAAATCCAGAACTCACGAAAATTGATTTTAACGCTTTTAGCGGAGCTTTTTTGGCCTTGCTAGGATTACTCCTCGCTTTTACGTTCAGCATGTCTAATTCAAGGTTTGACAACAGGCGGGAGTTGATCATTGAGGAGTCAAATGATATTGGTACGGTAGTGCTACGAACTGATATTTATCCCGACAGCGTGAGACAGTTATTGAGAACTCATTTGAAAGAATACGTAGAGCAACGGATCATTGTTTATGAAGTAGGGATGAATATGAACCAGGCTACCATCCACTACCTTAAGGCGGACAGTGTTGGAAAGGCGATTTGGTCAACCGTTGCCAACTATGCCGGGGTAGATGCCACTACCACACGTACCGCTGAAATGATTCCTGCCTTAAATGCAATGATTGACATTACCACCACGCGCAGAGCCGCAGGGGAAGCAACTATTCCGGATGCCATTATGTATTTTCTTTTCCTTTTGTGTATTGCCTCCGCATTTTTATTAGGTTATGACAAGCCTAATAAAATTGACTGGGTAGTAGTGATAGGATTTGGGGTGATGCTATCATTAACGGTTTATGCTATTATCGATCTTGACCGTCCAAGGGGCGGATTAATCAATATGGATACACCCCATCAAAAAATGGTTGAATTGAGAGATCTGTTTAAGTAGCGTCACTCATGACATAAGAAATCAGGATCAGACGCACCAAACCCGCACCGATTACAGAATGAAATAATTACTTCGTGTCGGCCATTCGTAGACTATACTGGAAAACTCAGTGCATGGCTATCAATTGAAGGTTGATTTTAAGGATGATCGGTTAATTCAGGCAGCACAACATTTGTATATTGAGAACTAAATGAACCTGCTATGAAACACCTGCTACTCCCCCTGCTTTTGCTTATTGCAAACTTTGTATTTGCTCAAAAAACTATTCAGGGCTTTACGCCAGAAACGGCCAAAGCGGAATTCGCATTAGAAGAAAAATTCGACAGTTATTTAAAAACTGACAATATCGACCAATGGATTAAGCGACTTTCTGCTCGACCGCATCACCTTGGATCTGCGGCTGGTAAAGAATATGTGCTGTGGATGCGTGATCAATTCAGAAGTTGGGGGTATGAAGCCGAGATTGAAACCTATAAAGTGTTATTCCCTACTCCTAAAGTAAGAGTATTGGAGATGGTGGGTCCTACGAAATATAAAGCCAAGCTAGTGGAACCTGCTTTAAAGGAAGATGCTACGTCTGGTCAAACGAAAGAACAACTTCCTACCTACCATGGCTTTTCTGCCGATGGTGATGTTACTGCTGAACTCGTGTTTGTGGGTTATGGTGTTCCCTCTGATTATGAAGCGTTGGCTAAACTTGGGATAGATGTGAAAGGTAAAATTGTGATTGCCAAATACGGTGGCTCGTGGCGCGGTATTAAACCAAAAGTAGCTGAAGAGAAAGGCGCTATCGGCTGCATCATTTATTCTGATCCTGAAGATGATGGCTATTATCAAGGCGATGTTTACCCGAAAGGACCTTTCCGTCCAGCACTCGGTGCGCAACGCGGGTCGGTGTTAGATTTGCCTGTTCGTCCGGGCGATCCGCTTACACCCAACATTGGCGCGACAGCAGATGCTAAACGGATTGAACGCGCAGAAGCCGATAACTTAATTGGTATTCCTGTTATACCGATTGGGTATGAGGATGCGTTACCTTTACTCAGTGCGTTGGGCGGACCTGTTGCTCCTGAATACATGCGCGGGGCATTACCTATTACGTATCATATTGGTCCTGGACCGGTTCGTGTCCATCTCAATTTGCAATTTGATTGGAAGTTGGTGGACTGCCATAATGTGATCGCCAAAATGAAAGGTAGTGAGTTGCCTGATGAATGGGTTATTCGTGGAAACCATCATGATGCCTGGGTAAATGGAGCTTCGGATCCGATCAGCGGAATGGTTGCTTTGATGGAAGAAGCACGCGCGGTATCGGAGTTAACAAAAACAGGTTGGAAGCCAAAGCGCACTATTGTGTATTGTGGTTGGGATGGTGAGGAGATTGGATTATTAGGCTCAACAGAATGGGTAGAAGATCACGGAAGCGAATTATTGCAAAAGGTAGTTGCCTATATCAACTCCGATGGAAATGGCAGAGGTTTTATTGGGGTGGAAGGCTCGCACACATTACAACAACTGGTTAGCGATGTAGCCAGAGATGTAACGGATCCACAAACCGGAGTGAGTGTTTTGGAGAGAAGAAAATCTGCGATGGCAGCGTACGCTTCATCTACGAAAGCAAAAAAGGAAATATTAAGCTCTTCATCCATGACAATTGGTGCCATGGGTTCAGGATCAGATTATAGTCCGTTTATTCAGCATCTTGGAATACCGGCACTTAATGTTGGTTTTGGTGGTGAGGATGATGGTGGTGAGTATCATTCTATTTATGACTCTTATGATCATTATAAAAGATTCAAGGATCCAAAGTTTGAATATGGAGTTGCCTTGGCAAAGACCGCAGGCCGCGCTACGTTGCGACTGGTCAATGCCAATATCTTACCTTTTGATTTCAATGGCTTTTATAAAACTGTAAATGGCTATGTGAATGAAGTAACTGCACTGACTGATAATCTACGCGAAGCAACAGAAATTGAAAATCAAATGATTAAGGAAAACAGGTATAAACTGGCCAGCGATCCTACAAAAACCTTTGTTCAGCCAGTGGCCAAGGAATCAGTGCCGTATCTCAATTTCAGTGCATTATTGAATGCTGTTTCGCAACTTGAAAAAAGTGCCAGCACTTATTCTGAGTTAGTGAAGTTAAATCCTAACCCGAATACGAATTTGGCTAAGCTTAACAAGCTACTTTATACGGCCGAACAGAACTTAATGATTGATGAAGGACTGCCACGCAGACCGTGGTTCAGACACAGTATTTACGCTCCGGGTTATTACACAGGGTATGGCGTAAAAACATTGCCGGGTATACGCGAAGCCATTGAAGAGCGCAACTGGAAAGAAGCGCAACAACAAATTGAAATAGTAGCGAGTAAGTTGATGAACTATTCAAAACAAGTTGACGCAGCTGCTGCTATCTTGAAATTAAGATAAGCGCTTCATAAGCGCACGTTTGTAATGTGCGCTTATTCTATTTATTAGTTGACAGAACAAAACTTAATAAGAATGAAATCAGAAAGTATAAAGGGGGTATTTCTATTACTGATTGGTATCTGCTTGTTAGGCGTTGGGGTTTATTTTGTGCGTGAGCAGCTGGAGTTTATTTCAAACTCCGTTGAAACTGCCGGAGTGGTGAAAGAATTGAGTACACATCGATCCAAAAATACCACTCATTATTCCCCGGTTGTAACCTATACAGTAGAGGGGCAGTCGTATCGGGTAACAGGCAAGGTTTCTAGTAATTCATCTCATGACTACGAAGTAGGAGATGCTGTGCGTGTACGGTATGAAAAAAACGATCCAGCTTCTGCTGAACTCGTTAGTTTTTCGGATATGTGGTTAATGAGTACACTCATGCTGTGGTTAGGAGTTCTGTTTTCTTTTATTGGCGCGTATGATATCCGAATCAACTTGCATAAACAAAAGATGCGCACGGAGCTTCCGCGCAGTGGAAAAAAACTTCAACTTGTGGGTAGAATCGATGCAAGGCAAACTAAAAGCAGAACTGATTTTTTTGTAGTGGCCGATTGGCTGAATCCAAGCGATGGGAAGATGATAACCTTTCGTAGCGATAAGATAAAGTATGACCCCACGCAGTTTGTGAAGGATAAAGAACTGAACGTTTGGATCGACCCACAGAACCCAAAGAAGAATCACTACATCGATATTTCGTTTCTTCCTCCGGCATCGTAAACTGATTAACGCGACTAGTCATAGATCAAGCTTTAAATTGACTTCAATAAACCTCGGCCTGACATTTAGAAGCATTGTTTACGTAACTCCAGTTTACCTTAACAGTAGTGAAATGCTAATTACTTTATGACTTCAAAAGAGAAGCTACTTCAAGAACTTGCTCATAACACCTATGTGATGTTGAGACCCTCCCCGGTTGGTGGGGTAGGCGTTTTTGCAATTCGAGAGATTCCGAAAGGTTGCCGTAGTATGTTTAGTAATCCAGATATAAATGAAAAGTGGATTGAAGTATCAAAACAAGAAATTGAAACACTTCCAACATTTACGCAGGATATAATTGTTAACTATTGTCTTTTCGATGCGGATGCTTACTTCGTTCCAGAGCATGGATTTAAAAAATTGGATTCCAGTTATTATTTGAATCATTCCGCCAATCCAAATCTGGTTTCTATAAATGAGGGCGAATACTTTGAGGCAACAAGGGATATTAAGGCTAACGAAGAATTGTTTTTAGACTACGGAACAATCGTAGAAGGCGATGAATAATTTATGTAGATTAGTAAGATAATTTACCGCGGAGATCACAATGTTCATATACCCCTTTGTGTTCTTTGTGAGAACCTCCGTGATCTCTGTGGTTAAAGAAAATGCGTAAAACTCAAATCATATTGAAAATATGAAAACACTAAAACTAACCTTCTTTCTTTCGCTCTTTGTCCTACCGGCTATGGCCCAAACAAATTATGACACGGTAAAAATCACACTTGTTAAAGTTACCGAGCAGATTTACATGCTGAAAGGGGCGGGCGGAAATATAGGCGTGTTGATTGGTGCCGAAGGAACCCTGATGATTGACAACCAGTTTGCTCCGCTTGCCAACAAAATTAATGGTGCTATCAAAACATTAAGCCCGGGCGAAATCAAATTTGCCATCAATACGCATGTGCATGGCGACCACTCCGGGGGCAATGAAAATTTTCATAACATGGGTGCCGTGTTGGTAGCGCATGACCGCGTGCGCGAGCGCATGATGAAGGAGCAGCTGAATGTCCGCACTAACCGCACAACGCCTCCGCGCGATAAAGCAGCCTGGCCACTGGTTACGTTTGCGGATAAAATAAATTTTCATTTGAATGGTGAAGATGTAATCCTGCATCATTTTGATAAAGGCCATACCGATGGCGATGTGATTGTACAATTTAAAAATGCCAACGTGGTACATACGGGCGATGCCTTTGTGCGCTATGGCTATCCGTATATTGATTTATCAAATGGAGGTTCGGTGAATGGATTCATTAATACCCTCGATAAAATTTTGGCCTTGATTGACGACAACACGAAAGTAATCCCCGGGCATGGTGAGTTGGCTACCAAAGCCGATGTAAAAAAGGTACGCGATGGGGTGGCCGACATCCGCGACCAGGTAGCTGCTGCCTTAAAGAAAGGAACGAAAATAGAAAACATAGCCAGCTTGGGTATTACCGATAAATATGAAAAGGAGTGGGGCAAAGGTTTTGTAAAAGGCAAGGACTTTGTACTGGTAGTGGCGGAGAGTTTGAGTGGGAAGTAAGATTTCTAATAGGGATATATAGGGAACGCAGTTTCCTATATAAAGAGGTTGTAAGCAATGCGGCAAATAAGTTATGAGTAACGAGGACTATTTTGAAAAAATAGATTTGGACGAGATTAAATTACTTGTTGATAATAAACATGAGGAGAATCTTTTTCTTGAATTTAAAACCGTAAATCATCCAATCTACAATGACAAGAATAAAAATATTGACAAGCGAAATTTCTCTAAATGTTTAAGCGGATTAGCAAATTCAAATGGTGGTATAGTGATTTGGGGAATTAAAGCGGACGAAGACTCAAATGGAATTGATTGTGCAAATGACCTTAAACCGATTAAACAGTTGACAAAACTGCTTAACATGTTTAATTCTTTAGAGGGTCAAGCGGTGACTCCGACCATTAGAGGAGTAAAACATAAAAGGATTGACATTGGAGACGATATAGGATTTATAGTTACTTATGTTCCTGAGAGCGATTCAAGCCCGCACATGGCAAACTTTGCGGACAAATACTATTACAAAAGAAACGGGGATAGCTTTTACAGAGCAGAACATTTTGACATTATTGACATGCTCTCAAGAAGAAAGCAACCAATATTAAGATTTGGATATAAAAATCTTAAAAAAATACTAGCACACGGGACATTATGGAGATTTGAGTTCATTATTTCAGTGACGAATGAAGGAAAAGCTATCGCTAAATTTCCATATATAGCTTTGAACGTAACCGACCCCTTTAATAGAGAAACATTTGGAGTAGATGGAAACGGATTTACTGGATTGAAACGAACGAGAGACAATCTTAATTATAAACTTAGTTACAACGGAGGAAGTGAAATTGTCATTCATCCTCAAATGACATTGGACATAGATAAACTTCAAGGAGAGATTCCAAAGGCAAATTATCCAACAGACATAACTATTGAGTACTTATTAATAGCTGAAAACATGGACACAATTAAAGGAGAATTCACTATTACAAAGGAAGAATTGATGAGGTAGCCGTACTGTATAAACTCAAGCGTTGTGGCCATTTTAGAACAAGACAACGACAGCATGATAAATTATAAAAAGATTACATGAGAACGCTAATACTGACGACATTTCTACTTTTAGCGATAAATGCATTTGGACAAAAGTCAAGTGAAAAAGCTAGCAAAGACATTTGTGAATGCGTTGAAAAAAAAACTACCAAATACTGACCAATTGCATATTAAGGACTCTGTTAATTCATGTTTCGGACAAGCAATGGCCATGCATATGGCCGGACTGAATAAAGAATTTAAAATAGAGTCAGTTACAGTAGAATCAGTCATGGAGACGAGAGACAGATTATTAAAGATTCTTCGGAAAAAATGTGTGTATTTTGAACAGTAATATGCAACCATGACAATTGATCCCTTTGTTGTAGTTGGTGCCTGACCACGACATTTCACATCCCATCTACTTAATCTCAACTGTATTATTTGACTATCTTCTTATCAGCTGCTCAGGAAATACCACCATCGATTCATTTCCACTTTTATCTACAGCAGCAACCCCAAAGTAATAGTTGTCAATCACAATGCCTTCGAGTGTAAACTCTGCTACCTGTCCAACATAGCGCGCATGATCCCACGTAGGTGACGTAGTATCGCGCCAGTAAATTTTATAGCCTGCTACTTTATCATTGGGCAATGCATCCCACGCCAGAGTAGTAGAAGGTTGTACCGCGCCACCAATTTTTACATTGGTAGGCGCAGGGGGTGCCCACGCAAGTCCGGCTAGTGTAATCGCATTTACGGCCGTAAGTTTTTTGGCATATTCAAAATTCACACCGTCAATGACATCGCCATATTTGATTCCATTTTCTTCGCGGATGTCTTGATGTTGTCGGGCATAATTTTCATTGGTTTCCATAATACGAATGCCGGCATACCCAAGATCATTAAAGGGCCGATGATGGCCGCCTCGCCCAAAGCGATCGAGTCGATAGATAAGCATGGGATTCATTTCGGGCATATAAGTTTGTGTTTGCTTGTGTACATAGCGCGCGAGTTGTCGTGAGATGCCATCTACTTCACCCCCATAAAACCTTCTTTGATTTCTTCGCTGCTCGGTTTCATTAGCGGGTACGGGTTCCGAGAAAATCCGGAACGAGAGGTTGTCAACTACACCGTTCACACCTTCGATGTTTCCGATCATGTCGTTGTTGAGCACACCCATGATGTTCCATTTCTTTTCTTGTGCATACTTCGCGAGCCCTGCTCCACCAAAAAGTCCCTGCTCTTCACCAGAAAGACCGACATATATAATACTATGTCTGAATTTATGTTTAGATAGAACACGCGCTGCTTCGATAGTGCCGGCCATACCCGTTGCGTTGTCGTTTGCACCCGGTGCATCAATTTCAAAGTTCATGGTATTGCTGGCACGAGAATCAATATCTCCCGACATGATCACAAAATTGTTGGGGAAGTCTGTGCCCCGCTGAATGGCAACCACATTCACCACCCAGGCATCGTGTGGCACGCGGTTGTTGCCGTCTTTGGTAACAAGATCTTTCTGATAAAAAACTTCGAGGCAGTTCTTACAATCTTTTGAGATTTTATCAAACTCTGATTTGATCCATCGCCTGGCCGCCCCGATGCCCCGGGAGGTAGAGACTGTATCAGAGAAAGTGTTTCGCGTGCCGAAGTTCGCCAGCGTGCGAATATCTTTTTCAAGGCGCTGAGCCGATACGGCATTGACTACATCAAAGAGTCGCGGATCAGTTTGTGGCGGTGTTGTGTTTTGTGCCAGAACCGCTGATGTTAAAATCAGAAAGAGTCCAAGGAAAGCAGAGCGCATAGCATTATTTTTTTCGAAGGTACGATCCGGATGTTAATTGCGAAAAGCTATCTCAGTTTTAGTTTTGAAGGCAGAGTCGATTGGGAGTAATACTTAATGTTGATTAGGTCTTATGCATGCGTTTTCAACGCAGACTTACCAATTTTTGAATAGTGAAGGAGAAGTGAAAAAATTAATTCTTGTTCTATAATGCTTAAATAAGCAACTTAGAATCGGGTAATTTTGGGTTCTACCTTTGCCAAGGTCCTTTTTTTACTGACATCCTAATATTTGACGGCAAGTTAAATGGACAAACAACAAATCATTAAGTGGTTACTTGAAGGCGATGTTTCGATACAATTTCAAGTTTACAGAGATTTGTTAGGGATAAGTAAGAAACATCTACAAAGCAGAATAGCTAAGGAAGGTTGGGGCAAACAATTTTTATCCAAACGAAATTCAAATGGTCATTGGGGAGATCGATTCTATCAGCCCAAATGGATTTCTACGCACTATACATTGCTCGACCTTCGTAATTTAAATGTAAGCCCAAGCAACGAAGTTGTTAAAAAGACTATCGAATTAGTGTTAGAGGCTGGAAAGGCGGAGGACGGAGGCATTCCTTTAGGTCCTTCTACTTCTCAAAATAGTGATGTTTGTGTAAACGGCATGTTTTTAAATTATGCTTCATATTTTAAAACTCCTGAGAAGAGGTTAACTTCCGTTGTTGATAGTATTCTTCATGAGATAATGGATGATGGAGGCTTTAATTGCCGAACAACTAGAAGTGGGGCAAGGCATAGTTCATTACACTCAACAATATCCGTGCTGGAAGGATTGTATGAGTTTCAGAAATCGGGGAGTACTTACCGAAAAGAGGATATTCAAACTGTCAAAGAAAGTGCTGAGGAGTTCATTCTTTTACATAAATTATTTATTTCAGACCGCACAGGGGAAATAATAAGTAATGACTTTTTAAAAATGCCTTATCCAAGTAGATGGAAGTATGATATTCTTCGGGCAATGGACTTTTTTCGATATGCAGAACACAAGTGGGATGAAAGAATGACTGAGGCAATTAACGTTATCAAAAAAAGGAGAAATAAAAAGTGTACTTGGAATCTGCAGGCGAGTCATCCAGGGCAAGTACACTTTGTAATGGAGAAAGCAGGCGCTGCCAGTAGATGGAATACGTTGCGGGTACTGCGAGTATTGAAATATTATGAACTAGAGGAATCCAATCACTAATTAATAACCCCGCGCCATGCAATTATCCCATCGTAGAAAATTTGTAAAGCAACTATTGGCCACATCGCTTACAGGCCTTGTCCTACCATCGTTTGCAGAAACCAGCGAGTTAGCTCCGCCCACTTCGGCTGAGGATGAGAAATACTGGGACGAAGTGAAAAAACAATTCACAGTACCAGCCGATCACATCATGATGAATGCTGCTAATCTGTGTCCGAGCCCTGCTGTTGTGCAAGACAAGGTACAGGAACTGACTAAGGCACTAAATAAAGATGTCTCCTTTCAATACCGGGCTTTATTTTCGGCCACCAGAAAAAAATCGGTTAGCCTATTGGCACAGTTTGTTGGAGCTGATGAAAACGAGGTGGGCATTACGCGCAACACAAGCGAAAGCAACTGCATGATTGTGCATGGCCTCGATCTGAAACCTGGTGATGAAATTATTATCTGGGAACAAAATCATCCGTCAAACAACGAAGTGTGGCTGAGTCAGGCAAAGCGAATTGGTTTTACGATTAAAAAAATTAGTGTACCTGCTGCACCAACTTCTGTTAATGATTTAATCCAACCATTTGTAAACGCCATTACACCCAACACAAAATTGATTGCTTTTTCGCATCTCTCTAATGTTAGTGGATTGGCTTTACCCGCCAAGGAGATTTGTCAGGTGGCTAAAGCCCGCGGCATCATGACATTGGTGGATGGGGCACAGACTTTTGGCTCAATGAATATTAATGTGCATGATATGGATTGCACATTTTATTCGGCCAGTACACACAAGTGGTTAATGGGTCCGTTTGAAAACGGGGTACTCTATGTGCAAAAAGATTATTTTAGTCGCATCTGGCCAGCCATTATTGGTGGCGGTTGGAAGGAGTCCACAACCGTAGATCAGCATCTTTGTGTGTTGGGTCAGCGCAACGAGCCTTCTCCGGCCGCGTTGCCAGAGATTGTTGCCTTTCATGAAGCCATTGGTATAAAAAATATTGAAAGCAGGATTGTACAACTCAGCACCTACCTTAAGCAACAGATCAAAACTAAAATCCCAAAGGCTACTTTTGTCACACCTGAGTCTCCGCTGTATAGTGGTGGGATTGTGATTTTCAATCTGCCGGGCAAAGAGATCCATGAGATAACGGACAAGTTATATCATACATATAAAATTGCAACTGCACCATCGGGTGGGATTCGACTATCGCCACATGTTTACAATACGATGAAGGATATTGATTATGTAGTGAAAGCAATTGGAGAAGTTGCAAAGTAAATGGAAAAATTTTAACGTCATTTCTTTGATACCTTTGGTTGCTCCAGTAACCTTTCAATATCCTCATCGCCTTCCAGGTTATTCATCTGACTTAAAATCCATGGATATCTTCGGTTGACATAATTGGATGGCGGCTTCACCTGATATTTTTTTGGATTGGGCAAGCAAGCGGCAATCATAGCCGCTTCTGTACGTGTAAGTTTTTTAGCTGATTTTTTAAAATAGGTTTGGGCCGCAGCCTCAATTCCAAAAATTCCTTTACCCATTTCTGAAACGTTCAGGTAGACTTCTAAAATTCGTTGCTTGCTCCAGAGTAGTTCAATCATAAAAGTGAAATAAACTTCCATGCCTTTTCGAAACCAACTTCGGCCTTGCCACAAAAAAACATTTTTCGCTACCTGCTGGCTAATGGTGGAGGCACCCCGAACCCGCTTACTTTTTTTGTTTTTCGCCAATGCTTTTTTTATACTCTTTATATCAAATCCATTGTGGTCGGGAAAAAGTTGATCTTCAGAAGCCATCACGGCTAATCGGATGTTGGGCGACATGTCTTCAAAATTTATATAGTCGCGTTTTAATCCATTTCCGCTTATCCAAATACTTAGCTGCGTGATGGTGATGGGAGGGTCGATCCACCGAAGGGCGAGGATATAGACAAACTGCGCGATAAGTAGTATCAGAACTACCTTGCGGGATTTTCTATAGACTAAGCGAAAAAAATCCTTCATCTGGATGACGGTGTGAATTGATGATAAATATCCAAATCCATTGATACATTGAATAGGGATCGCTTACTTTTATTTTTTTTAATTTCAAACTAACAAGTCAAGCATAAAATTTATGGCACGCGTAACGATCCAATTTCCTGATACATTTATTTACGAGACCGACCTAATAGTTCGGGTGAGTGATCTGAATTATGGGAACCATGTAGGTAATGATAACATCCTTACGTTGATGCAGGAGGCCAGGACGCTATATTACCGCAGCCGGGGATTTGAAAGTGAAGTAAAATTGGAAGGCCCGATTGGTCAGATTGTCGCTGATGCGGCTATTGTTTACAAGTCAGAGTCCTTTTTGGGAGATCTTCTCAAGATTCAGATAGCCGTTAGCGACCTTCATAAGTATGGATTTGATCTCTTCTATCGCATAACTCAGCGTAATACGGATAAGGAGGTGGCTGTTGGCAAAACAGGAATTGTTTGCTTTGACTACGACAAAAGAAAAATGGTAAGTATGCCCGCTTCGATTTTAGCAAAACTATTTCCGAAGTGATTTAAGATATTTTAAACTCTGTGGAATTTGTTCAACAGCACGAGAAGACTCATCCTCAATAAAAAAATGTTTTACTCCCGCTTTCGTAGCTTCTTTCATGATGGTTTCAATGCCAACATCTCCTTCGCCTAACACCACATTTGTCTCAACATCGGCATGTCCTGTTTGACTAGTAGGGGTTCCATGTTGGCGGTCTTTTAAGTGCATCAGTGGAAAGCGACCCGGATATTTCTTCAATAAGGCTACCGGATCTTGTCCGGGATGTTTTACCCAAAACACATCCATCTCAAAATTGACATAGTTGGGATCGAGCTTCTTAACCATCAAGTCAAAGAGAGTACCGCCTTCATAATCTCTGAACTCGTACCCATGAATATGATAGCATAAAGATATTCCTTGTTCTTTAAGAACTTTGCCGGCATTAGTGAAAACGGAAATGGCTTTTTCAGTATCCGTCAAGGTAAAATCATCGCCTGAGTGTGGTATCCAGGAACACATGACATACTGGGTTCCAAATTGTTTTGCTTTTATAGCCACTGATGCAGGATCTTTTTCTAATTCCTCAAAGCCTGCACCGATGCTAATCATCTTGAGATTATTTTTTTTGCACAGCGCAGTGAACTCATCTGCCGACAATCCATACGTACTGCCACCTTCAATTTCCTGAACTCCCCAACTTTTTATTAACGCCAGTGAGCCCGACACATCTTTAGGAATTTCGTTGCGGAGACTATAGAGTTGAAGGCCTATTTGTTGGGCATTGGAAATAGTACCTGCGATAGAAAGCAGCAGGATAGTGCATACGAGATTTAACCTTTTCATGGAGCGAAATTTATGGAAAGGTTTAATATCAAATGAAATTATCCCGCCTTAAGGTTTTACTAGCACCGGCATACTAGTAACAAGTGCAATCAAGTCGCCATCATTCACTTCTTTCTGTTCATCAGCAACAACCAGAAAACTTTCATACACGGCATTCAAGTCTTCACCGGCCACACTATAACCGAGTAATTCCAATCGATGTTTTAAGGCAGCTCTGCCACTTCGGGCGGTTAATAAAATAGAGGAAGAAGGAACGCCTACATCAGCCGGATTTATAATTTCATAATTCTCGGCATGCTTCAGAAAGCCGTCCTGATGAATACCTGATGAATGAGCGAATGCATTTCTTCCTACAATGGCTTTGTTTGCCTGAACGGGCATGCGCATCATGGTGGAAACTAACTTACTTAAGGCATAAATTTTATTTGCCTTTATGTTTGTATAAAGATCAAGGTCTTTATGGGTTTGCAAAATCATGGCTACTTCTTCAAGCGAAGTATTTCCTGCCCGTTCACCAATTCCGTTAATTGTTACTTCAGCTTGCCGGGCTCCGTGGGTTAATCCGGCCAATGTGTTAGCCGTAGCCAAACCTAAATCGTTATGGCAATGAACGGAGATCACAGCCTTATCAATATTTCTTACATTCTCAACAAGATATTGAATACGCTTACCATATAGGTTAGGTAAGCAATAACCAGTTGTATCGGGGATGTTAACCACATCCGCACCAGCTGCTATTACCGCCTCCACGAGTTGTGCAAGAAAAACTAAATCGGCACGACCTGCATCTTCAGCATAAAATTCAACTTCATAACCTTTGTCTTTAGCATATTTTGTTGCCCAAACACCTTGTTCTAATACTTGCTCACGTGAGCTGCGGAATTTATGCTTGATATGAACGTCAGACGAACCAATACCGGTATGAATTCTACCACGCTTGGCGTGATGCAAGGCTTCGGCAGCTACATCAATGTCCTCTTTTTTAGAACGGGTAAGTGCACATACTACTGGCTCTTTTACGACTTTGGAAATTTCAACTACAGAAAGGAAATCACCAGGGCTTGAAATTGGAAAGCCAGCTTCGATAACATCTACACCAATGGCTTCAAGTTCTCTGGCTATGATAATTTTTTCTTCGGTCTTCAACTGACAGCCCGGTACTTGCTCGCCATCGCGAAGGGTTGTGTCAAAAATTTGAATTTTCTGTGCCATAATTTTTCTGGTTACTGATATTTGTCGCTGGCTACCGGTAACTGGTAGCTGGCAATCTTTTCAATTTCAATTATAATAGCTGATCCCATCTTCTGGGTATTCAGAATTTTTTCTTTAGGAGTTTTTGTATCGGCAATGTCGGAAGTTCTCCATCCTTGCTTAAGGGTTTGCTCAACAGCTTTGATTACAGTTTCAGATTCTTCTTTTAATCCGAAGGAAATATCTAATAACAAAGCGACAGATAAAATTGAAGCTAACGGATTAGCAATTCCTTTTCCTGTAATATCGTGTGCACTTCCGTGGATGGGTTCATACAATCCTACAGAGTCGCCAACGGATGCGGAAGCTAACATCCCCATGGAGCCGGCAATTTGCGAAGCTTCATCGGTAAGAATATCTCCGAATAAATTTCCCGTAACGACTACATCGTAGCTGCGTGGATTTTGAATGAGCTTCATCGCGGCAGCATCAACAAACTGATGATCCAACGCAACATCCGGATATTGTTTTCCAATCTCTTGTACAACTTCGCGCCACAGTCTTGAGCTTTCCAGTACGTTGGCTTTATCCACTGAGGTAACTTTTTTCTTTCTGGTTCGCGCTGCCTGAAAGGCTTTGTGTGCGATACGCTCAACTTCATAGCGCTGATAAATCATCAGGTCAAAGGCGGTATTTCCATCGTCTTTTCTTCCCTTCTCGCCAAAGTAAACATCACCCGTAAGTTCGCGGAAGAATAAAATATCAGAACCTTTCAAAATCTCAGGTTTAATGCTGGAAGCTTCTAATAATTCATCAAATAACTTAATGGGACGTAGATTGGCATAGAGTCCTAACTCCTTGCGCATCTTTAGTAAGCCTTGCTCAGGTCTTACTTTTAAAGTAGGATCGTTGTCATACTTAGGGTGGCCAACAGCTCCAAATAAAATGGCATTGCAGTCCTTAAGTTTAGCCAGTGTTTCATCAGGAAGCGGATTGCCCGTTGCTTCAATAGCATCATGGCCAATAATAGCTTCATCAAACACAAAGGAGTGACCAAACAATTCGGCAATTTTTTCCAATACCTTTTTTCCTTCGGTAGTAACTTCTTTACCGATTCCATCACCGGGCAGTATGACTATCTTCTTATTCATGAATGGGCTAAATCAAATTCTCTAACTTCTTTGTTCAAATTCAACAGATAATCAATATCATCGTAGCCATTGATCAAACATTCTTTTTTATAGGGATTGATTTCAAAATTCTCTGATTGATTATCATAACCAATCTTTTGATTTTCCAGATCGATTGAAACTTGTGTATTAGGATTCGATTGAATCGTTTCCAATAGTTTTTTCAAAAATGAATCAGAAACTACAACGGGTAACACGGCATTGTTTAACGCGTTGTTTTTAAAAATATCGGCAAAGAAGCTGGACACCACAACCCGGAATCCATAATCGTAGATGGCCCACGCTGCGTGCTCGCGACTGCTACCGCAGCCAAAGTTTTTACCAGCAACCAAAATCTTTCCTGAATAGGAAGAATTGTTTAATGCAAAATCTTTAATTGGATTATTGTTGCTGTCGTATCGCCAATCGCGAAATAAATTTTCGCCAAAGCCTTCGCGTGTGGTAGCCTTCAAAAACCGCGCAGGAATAATTTGATCCGTATCAATATTCTCATTCGGAACGGGAACTGAGGCAGAAACTAGCTTGATAAATTTATCTTTTGACATTCCTTTACTTCATTTAGCTAATAAGATCTCTAACATCCGTCACTTTACCAGTAATAGCTGCTGCTGCTGCACTTAATGGACTGGCCAAAAATGTTCTTGACTTCGGTCCTTGCCGGCCTTCAAAATTTCTATTCGAAGTACTAATGCAATATTTTCCAGCAGGAATTTTATCTTCGTTCATACCGAGGCATGCCGAGCAGCCCGGATCACGTAATTCAAAACCAGCGGCTTCAAAAATTTTATCGAGCCCTTCTTTCCTGGCTTGTTCTTGCACTTGCTTCGAACCGGGGACAACCCACACTTCAACACCAGCCGCTTTTTTCTTTCCTTTCACCATCGAAGCCACTTCACGCAGATCTTCGATGCGAGCGTTGGTGCAACTTCCTATAAAAACGTAATCAATAGATTTGCCAAGAAGTTGCGTGCCTTGTTTCAGACCCATGTACTCAAGAGATTTCTTAAACGAAGTCTGTTCACTAATCTCCTTTAATTCTTCAACAGTAGGAATGCGATCCGTAACTTTCATACCCATACCGGGGTTGGTACCGTATGTGATCATCGGTGTGATGTCGGATCCATCAAAGGATAGAACTTTGTCGTAGGTTGCTCCTGTATCTGTTGTTAATGCTTTCCACTCAATTACCGCTTTATCAAAAGCTTCACCGTGGGGTGCAAACTTGCGGCCCTTGATATAGTTAAAAGTTGTTTCATCGGGAGCAATCAATCCACCCCGGGCTCCCATTTCAATACTCATGTTGCAAATAGTCATGCGGGCTTCCATAGATAGACTGCGAATAGCATCTCCGGCATACTCAACAAAAAAGCCAGTGGCACCACTGGCTGAGATTTTTGAAATGATGTATAAAATAATATCCTTACTGACCACCCCCTTACCAATCGTTCCGGTGATCTCGATCTTCATGGACTTAGGTTTGTATTGCAAAATGCATTGCGTAGCTAATACTTGCTCTACTTCAGAAGTACCAATACCAAAAGCAATATTACCAAATGCCCCGTGCGTTGATGTATGACTATCGCCACAGACTATCGTCATGCCGGGCAAAGTCAAGCCCAACTCGGGCCCGATGATATGAACGATCCCTTGAAAGGGATGCCCTAAATCGTATAACTCAACGCCAAACTCTTTACAGTTTTTGCGAAGCGTTTCTACCTGATGCCGCGACAAGGCTTCTTTGATTGGAAGATGTTGATCTTTTGTAGGTACGTTATGGTCAGCCGTTGCGGTAGTGCGCTTTATATTAAAAACGGGAAGTCCTCTTTTCTTAAGTCCGTCAAAGGCTTGCGGTGAAGTAACTTCATGAATAAAATGGCGATCAATGAACAAGGCATCCGGATAACCATCGGCATGTTTGACTACATGGTTGTCCCATATTTTTTCGAAAATAGTCTTTGGTTTATTCGTGCTCACAACAATCGTTAGTTTGTTCTTACTTCTATAAAATGAAACCGCCCCGACAAAGTCGGGGCGGTTTCGAGGTTTAGGTTTAGTTATTGGGTAATCACTTTTTGATTCTCAAACAACACACGAAGATGTGAAATGTTAATGATTACTCAAATCAATTTTAAAGAAAAAACTGGTCAAGACTTACAGGTGTTTGGCTATTTGACTTTTGTTTTAAAAAGGCTTATGGCACAGCCACCACTTTTTGCCAAGAGTATTTTTAGCTTTGTTTTATTAGTAACCGTTTTCTTCTCAATAATGTAGGCTTCAGGGTTAGTATCCCAATGGGCATCTTCAGCATCACGATAAATTGTAGCTTCATATTTATTTCCAGGTTTAAGAAAGCTAAAATCCAAATTTACAATACGACTGTTTTCATCGGTAATGGCTCCCACAAACCAATTGTCTTTGCCTTTTTGTTTCCGGGCTACGGTTATATAATCACCCGGCTCAGCTTCGAGTATGTTTGTATCATCCCAATCCACCGGAACATCAACAATAAATTGAAATGCGTCTAAATGTTTCTCATAGTTTTCAGGCAGGTCGGCAGCCATTTGCAAGGGGCTATACATCGTTATGAATAATGCAAGTTGTTTGGCGAGTGTTGTTCTCACTTCTGTTTTTCTTGTGGCCTCGAACTGATTTAATTTAAATCGAAACAAGCCTGGTGTGAAGTCCATAGGGCCTCCGATCATACGTGTAAAAGGAAGTATGGTGGTATGTTCCGGGGTAATGCCATTGGCGGGAGCGTTGTTAAATTCACTGCCTCGTGCTGCCTCGCAAGCAAGAAAATTCGGATAGGTGCGGTGCAAGCCTGTCGGTCTTACTGGTTCGTGAGCATCTACAAGAATTTTATAAGATGCTGATTTTTCAATCACCCGGTTGTAATGATTAATCATCCATTGGCCATCGTGGTGTTCACCTCGTGGAATTATTTTTCCAACATACCCCGTCTTCACAGTATTTATATCATGATCAATCATAAACTGATAGGCCTTATCCATCCAACGCTCATAATTTGTAACGGAACCGGATGTTTCATGATGCATAATTAATCGAACATTCTTTTCCTTTGCGTAAGCCGTTAGCGCATTGATGTCGTAGTCAGGATAGGGTGTAATAAAATCAAAAACATCTTCTTTCCAGTTACCAAACCAATCTTCCCAACCTTGATTCCATCCCTCTACCAGAACCCCATCAAATCCAAAATGAGAAGCGAAGTCGAGATACTTTTTTACATTCTCCGTATTTGCTCCATGCTTATTGCTTGCTAAATCCCAATTTGCCTTACCTACATGCATCTCCCACCACATACCCACAAATTTCTGTGGCTTAATCCAACTTGTGTCATCAATTTTAGATGGATCATTCAAATTTAGAATCAACTTTGAACTGAGAATTTCCGTTGCCTTATCGCTCACAAGAATCGTTCTCCAGGGAGTTTTATAAGGAGTTTGCAAATAAGCTTTATTACCCACGGCATCGGGCACCAGATGAGACGTAAATGTGAAAGATTTTTTATCAAGCACTAGATTCATCGCGGGATAGTTAATCAGAGCCGCTTCGTGAATATTTATATACAAACCTTCCTGTGATTTCATCATCAAAGGCGTTTGCACAGCATCAGGGCCAATCGGTGATTTAACGGCAATGTCGGGCTCTGCGCTAGAGGCTTTTATTGCATCAATTTCACTAAGGCTAGTTGTGTTGTAGGGATATTCATTACTGTCATAATCGCCCGGTATCCAAAAGGCTTTATGATCGCCTGTTACTATGAATTGTGTTAATTCATCAGACACAATAAAATGCTTGAATGTGGGCTGTTCCGGAAATTCATACCTGAATCCAAGACCGTCATCAAACACACGAAAAATTATTTTTACAATAATATCCTCCGAAGATTTTGTAGTAAGTGCGATCTCCTTATAGCGATTCCGGATTTGGCTCACTTCGCCCCAAACGGGAGTCCATGTTTCATCATAGGTTGAGGAATCGACCCGGAGGATCGAAAATTTAGTTAATGAAACCACTGGTTTGCTCAGGGTAAATCCCAGACGAGACGTTGCTATAACATTCTTTCCTTTATAAGCTAACGTATAGAATATCTGATCTGAATTACTGATGGAGAGTGTGATATTGCCTGACGGAGAGGATAATCGTAGATTTTGTCCATTTACTTGAATGAGCAAAATGAATAGAAAATAGAAAACCAATGTGAATTTCGTGCCAGACATAGATAGCGATTTTTAAGGTTTAATACGTCAAACTACCACCAAGGTAATGGTAATGTAAGGTCGCTTACAGAATCAATGACCATATCGGGTTTATAGGCGTATCGAATAAGATGTTCTCTTTTTGTGATACCGCTTAAAACAAGAATTGTTTTGTAAGCCATTTGTACGCCACCACGAATATCCGTGTCCATCGTGTCTCCGATAATAGTAGTTTCGGCAGTTTCCAAGCCTAAAGCTTTTCGGGCAGATCGCATCATTACCGGACCCGGTTTACCAACCACAAAGGCTTTGATGCCTGTAGCTTCTTCAATCATAGCCGTGGTAGATGCAATGCCTAAATTATCCCAGCCTTTTTTCTTGGGCGAGGGATCGCGATTGGTGGTAACCAATTTTGCTCCAGCCAAGATCATATCAACGGCACGTTGCACCATTTCCAAAGTAAAGTTTCTTCCTTCACCAAGAACAACAAAATCCGGATCGGAATTCACCAGGGCAATTCCATTTTCGTGCAAGCTGGAGAGCAGTCCGCCTTCACCCAGCACATACGCAGTGCCATTGGGAATTTGACTCGCCAGAAATGTTCCCGTAGCCATGGCGCTGGTGTACACATGATTTTCGGTAACCTTAATACCCAGTTTGGCCAACTTACGCACAGCATCTATCCGCGTACGCTGGCTGTTGTTGGTCATAAACATGAATGGGATATTTTCTTTGAGGAGTTGTGCGATAAACTTATCCGCTCCGGGTATCATTATTTCGCCCCCATACACCACGCCATCCATATCAATCAGTAATCCTTGTGCCATAAAATTTAATTTACCACCCAAGATACGGATTGAAACTTAGATTAGGTCAAAGAATAGAGGTTAAGAAATTCAAACGATTGTTTAATCTATCAAATTCAATTATGTTTCATTTGATTAAACGAGATACTCAAATAGATTCTCATCCTGGTTGAGCTCCGTATAGTTCAAATGATAGGACTCCATTCGTTTAATCAACGCGTCATAATCTTCTCTGGATTTTAATTCTATGCCAATTAATGCCGGGCCTGATTCTTTGTTGTGTTTTTGAATAAACTCAAATCGCACAATATCATCTGTAGGGCCGAGTATGTCATTAAGAAATCCTTTCAGGGCACCGGGGCGCTGCGCAAAGCGAACAATAAAATAATGCTTTAGTCCTTCATGGAGAAGTGATCGCTCTTTAATTTCCTGCATGCGATCAATATCATTGTTGCCACCGCTAATCACGCACACCACTTTCTTTCCTTTAAGTTGATCGGCATATTGATCCAAAGCGGCTATGGACAAAGCACCTGCCGGTTCTGCTACAATCGCATCTTCATTATACAATTGCAAAATGGTGGAGCATACTTTCCCCTCTGGAACCAGCAGCATATCATGTAAACGGTCTTTGCAGAATGCAAAAGTGATGTCGCCAATTTTTTTAACAGCAGCTCCATCCACAAAACGTTCAATCTTTTCCAAGACTACGGGTTTTCCGGCTTCAAGCGCTTTTTTCATCGAAGGCGCACCCAAGGGTTCAACCCCAATAATTCTGGTACTGGGCGAATAGGTGCTCAGATATTGACTAACACCAGAGCACAAACCACCACCCCCTATGGGAATAAAAATATAATCGATATTACTTTGTTCATCAAGAATCTCTTTGGCAACGGTTCCCTGACCTTCGATAATTTTAAGATGATCGAAAGGAGGCACGAACGACATATTGTTTTGTTGACAGTACTTCAGCGCATGCTCCTGACATTCATCAAACGTATCGCCTACTAATACAATTTCAATTAGGTCGCCACCAAACATTTTTACCTGATTAATTTTTTGTTTGGGTGTAATGGCGGGCATATAAATAACTCCCCTAATATTTAGCAATTTGCAAGAGAGTGCAACGCCTTGTGCATGATTACCAGCGCTGGCACAAACAACGCCTTGCTTGCGGGCTTCTGTAGATAAACTTTGAATCAAATTATACGCACCCCGTATTTTGTAAGAACGCACCACCTGGAGATCTTCCCGTTTCAAATAAATCTCGGCCTGAAATTTCTCTGAAAGCTTTTTGTGAAATTGCAAGGGTGTTTTTAGCACAACTGATTTTAGAACTTCAGCAGCCGCGTTTATGTCAAGATTTTGTTTTAATACTTGGTTCATTTCTTTTAAAGTATTGAGTCAATAGTCCATAGTCCTGAGATAAACTTTGGACTAGAGACTCAAGACTATGTACTATATTTAATTTATCATGCTCGCTTCAACAGCATTTTTCTCTGGCCGTAAGGCACGTACTGCTGCACCCGCTTGCCATAGTTCACTTTCGCGAACTTCTTTGAGTTCTTCTGCCAGTTTTTCGCGATAATCTGGTTTGCTGCACGTTTCAATGGTGCGTCTTGCTTCTTCTCCCGTGGCTACACTCTTATATAAATCTTTAAATACGGGTAATGTAGCAGCTTTGAATTTTTTCTTCCAGTCTAACGCACCACGTTGTGCGGTAGTAGAACAATTGGCATACATCCAATCCATTCCATTCTCAGCAACCAAGGGCATTAAACTTTGAGTAAGTTCTTCCACGGTTTCGTTGAAAGCTTCGGAAGGCGAGTGACCATTGGCGCGCAACACTTCGTATTGAGCCTCAAAAATTCCTGCGATAGCGCCCATCAGTGTTCCACGTTCGCCAGTTAAATCTGAATAAACTTCTTTTTTGAAATCTGTTTCAAACAAGTAGCCCGCACCCACGCCAATACCTAACGCGATGGCTTTGGTTTTAGCCTGGCCGGTGGCATCCTGAAAAATCGCAAAACTTGCATTGATACCTTTGCCTTGTAGAAACAATCTGCGAACAGACGTGCCCGAACCTTTAGGAGCAGCAAGAATTACATCCACATCGGATGAAGGAATGATACCGGTTTGTTCTTTGAAGGTTATTCCAAATCCGTGAGAGAAGTACAAGGTTTTTCCTTTGGTGATGTATGGTTTAATGGTTGGCCAGAGCGCAATCTGTCCGGCATCGGATAGAAGAAACTGAATTACAGTTCCTTTTTTCACAGCCTCTTCAATTTCAAATAGAGTTTCACCAGGAACCCAACCGTGTTGCACAGCCTTATCCCAAGTCTTTGAACCCTTACGTTGCCCAACAATTACATTAAATCCATTGTCACGCAAGTTTAATGCTTGCGCAGGGCCTTGAACACCATATCCAATAATTGCAATGGTTTCCTTTTTCATTACATCCAATGCTTTTTCCATTGGAAATTCCTCGCGGGTTACTACTTCTTCAATGGTTCCTCCGAAATTGATCTTTGCCATGTTTATTTATGATTTAAGATTTATTAGTTACGATTTTTTTAAAATTTCTCTGAGTTGTATTAATCTACATCAACAATTCGTTCACTCAATTCCAGGTACTGATTGCTGCCCGATGTATAGTTCGCGTACTCTACTTCAATGAGTTTTTCTATTTGGTGTTTCACCTTCTCCATAAGATCAGGCGTGGTATGCAATAACAGCACAGCCCCACCTTTACGGAAATCATCCTCATTTTCATGAGCCATTAATTTTTTGATTCGTACCCGTCTGCGATTTAAAACATTCACAATACGATTCAGTATTGTGAAGTTATTATCTGCGGCTATTTCTAAGGTGTAATCCTGCTTCATACCATTACTATTATTTTTGTATTTCAAGAATGATTTCCGAAACACCAGCGCCTGCCGGTACCATCGGAAAAACATTATCTTCTTTGCCTACAACTATTTCTAAGAAGAAAGGAGTTTCGGCTTCCAGCATAACTTTTATAGCATCTGATAAATCTTTACGATCAACTACTTTCCGAGCTGGAATAGAATATGCTTCGGCTAACTTTACAAAATCCGGGTTTTGCATTTCAGTAAATGAATAGCGTTTACCATGAAACAGTTGTTGCCACTGCCGCACCATTCCTAAAAAATTATTATTTAACACAATAATTTTTACCGGTATTTTGTATTGCATAATGGTGCCGAGTTCTTGCACCGTCATTTGATATCCTCCATCGCCAATAACGGCTACCACTTGTTTTTCTGGAATGGCAAGTTTTGCACCCATGGCCGCTGGTAGGGCAAAACCCATGGTGCCCGCACCCCCCGAAGTAACATTCGTTCTCGGATTTTTAAATTGATAATACCGGGATGCGATCATTTGATGCTGCCCAACATCCGTAACTAAAATGGCTTCACCATTGGTTTGTTTGCTAAGATGGTTGATTGCCTCTGCCATCTTTATTTCACCAGTTGAATTGAATTCATGATGGGTGACTTTATCATATTCCTCCTGATTCAGGCTACGAAAATTTTGAATCCAATTCGTATGAGAGTTAGGCTCTACCAAATTAGTCAAAAGAGTAAGGGCCTCTTTGGCATCGGCATGCACAGCAACATCGGCCTTGATAATTTTATTTATTTCTGCTTTATCAATTTCAATATGAATTACTTTCGCTTGCTTGGCATACTTGCTTACGTTGCCGGTTACGCGATCATCAAATCGCATTCCAATAGCAATAAGTACATCGCACTGATTTGTATTTAAGTTAGGGGCATAGTTTCCATGCATACCCAAATAGCCAACATAATTGGGATGATTAGTAGGGAAAGCCCCTAACCCAAGCAGCGTGCTGGCAACAGGGATCCCACTTTTTTCTGAAAATGCAATTAATTGTTCCGAGGCATTGGAAAGCAAAACCCCCTGACCTGCCAATATATATGGCTTCTTTGCCTGATTGATTAACTCCGCAGCAGCTTCTACTTCGGCTAGTTGTAAGGTTGGCTTAGGCCGATAAGTCCGGACGCTCGTACACTTTTTATATTCATCAAAATCGAATAATTCGTTTTGCGCATTCTTCGTGATATCAATCAATACTGGTCCGGGTCTTCCGGTAGTAGCAATATGAAACGCCTGAGCCACTGCTGAGGCAATATCTTTTGCTTCGGTAACCTGTATGTTCCATTTCGTAACCGGGATAGTTGTGTTCATTACATCAATTTCCTGAAAGGCATCTGTGCCTAACAAATGAGCAAATACCTGACCGGTTATGCACACTAAGGGGGTTGAATCAATCAACGCATCAGCTAACCCAGTAATCAAATTGGTTGCGCCTGGTCCGGAGGTTGCGAAAACTATTCCGGGCCTGCCTGATACGCGTGCGAAACCTTGCGCGGCATGAATGGCTCCTTGCTCGTGCCGAACTAAAATATGAGTGAGTTTATCGGCATAACCATATAAGGCATCATACACGGGCATAATGGCACCTCCCGGATAACCAAATATTGTTTCAACATCTTCCGCTACCAGGCAACGCAGCAACGCTTCCGATCCGGAAATTCTTTGTGTTGTTGATTTAACTACTTTCTCTTCAGACTTCGTCAGTAACGCATCCATCAGCTGCTGTTTTTACTTGTTGTGCATATTTAAATAAGACACCGTTCGTTGCACGAGACTTAGGTGCTTTATAATGTGATCTTCTTATGGCTAACGTTTTATCGTCAACCAATAAATTTATTTGATGTTTTTTTACATCGATCTCAATCCAATCGCCATCTTCTACTAAGCCTAGCAGGCCGCCTTCAAAGGCTTCGGGAGTTATATGTCCGATCACGAAGCCGTGTGAACCTCCACTAAATCTACCATCCGTGATAAGCGCTACACTTTTTCCAAGACCAGAGCCCATGATTAAACTGGTGGGCTTCAGCATCTCCGGCATACCGGGAGCACCTTTTGGACCGACATACCGGATTACCACCACATCGCCTTCTTTTATTTTTCCGGATTTTATCCCATCCACCAATTCAAACTCGCCATTGAAAACGCGGGCGGTTCCTTTAAAGCGCTCACCTTCTTTGCCCGTGATTTTTGCAACAGATCCTTTCTCAGCAAGATTGCCATATAAGATTTGAAGGTGGCCCGTTTTTTTGATCGCCTTTTCAATCGGAACAATAACATCTTGCTTTTCAAAATCAAGATCTCTTGCGTTCGTTACATTTTCTGCAATTGTCTTTCCGGTTACAGTAATACAATCGCCATGCAGGAATCCTTTTTGTAAAAGGTATTTCATGACAGAAGGGACACCACCAATTTTGTGAAGTGCCTCCATTAAATATTTTCCACTGGGTTTAAGATCAGCAATCAACGGGGTCTTATCAGAGATGCGTTGAAAATCTTCTTGCGTAATTTTTACACTCACGCTTTTTGCCATCGCGATTAAATGCAGAACCGCATTGGTTGATCCGCCTAAAATCATGACGATGGTAATAGCATTTTCAAATGCTTTAAAAGTCATGATGTCACGCGGCTTCAAATCTTTTTCCAGCAAATGATGAATAGCCTTACCTGCTAGAATACACTCTTCAGATTTTTCTTTGCTTAGCGCTGGATTGGAAGAAGAATAGGGTAAAGACATGCCAAGTGCTTCTATAGCCGAAGCCATGGTGTTTGCTGTGTACATACCACCGCACGCGCCAGCCCCCGGACAAGAATTTTGAATGATACCTTTATAATCTTCGTCAGAAAGTTTGTTTTGAATCTTTTCACCCAAGGCTTCAAAGGCCGACACAATGTTTAATTCTCGTCCTTTGTAATGACCACCCGCAATAGTGCCACCATACACCATAATAGCAGGACGATTTAATCTGCCCATAGCCATTATGGAGCCCGGCATATTTTTATCACACCCGACAACGGCAATTAATCCATCATAATATTGAGCACCACACACGGTCTCAATGGAATCAGCGATTACTTCACGACTTACCAGCGAATAACGCATGCCATCGGTACCGTTGCTGATTCCATCGCTCACGCCAATAGTATGAAAAATTAATCCCACCAGTTCTTGATCCCACACGGCTTGCTTTACTTCACTTGCCAATGCATTTAAATGCATGTTGCAGGTGTTGCCATCGAAGCCGGTACTTACAATCCCTACCTGCGCTTTTGTTAGATCATGCTCGGTTAAGCCGATTCCATACAGCATGGCCTGCGAGGCTGGCAGCGTTGGGTCTTGGGTGATGGTCTTACTATATTTATTTAGTTCCATTAATTTAAGATTCTGGATCCTGGACTCTGGTAACTAGATTTCGTGTATGCTTAAAATCCAGTATCGAGTATCCAGCATCAAACTATCACATATGAATAACTCTTATCTAATACAATACATTTATAGGCTTCCTGAACAACCGCACCCATGGA
>Ga0154020_10000881_pt1 | contig 36990 bp, 33 predicted proteins | sample Klosneuvirus_201_FD_109709 | JGI IMG/M metagenome (GOLD analysis project Ga0154020, IMG submission 109709) | Active sludge microbial communities from wastewater, Klosterneuburg, Austria - Klosneuvirus_20160825_MG | ecosystem: Engineered > WWTP > Aerobic digester > Activated sludge | place...
GCTCAAAAGGAATACCAAGCTCAAACGTGGTATCAAAGCCAAATCAAAATTGGCCGGCTGGGACCATGATTTCCTGCTTAATACCTTGCGTTGTGGTGGGGAAATTTAGATGCGCTTGCCCTGGTGATTCACCAAAACCATGTGATTTACCGTGATATTAAACCAGCCAATATTCTTTATAATCCTATCTCAGGTGAAACTAAACTCATCGATTTTGGCAGCGCGGTGCATGTAGGTAAACTCAATCCAGAGCTCAAAGATCCCGGTGCGGTAGAAGGTACGCTTGCGTATATGGCACCAGAACAAACAGGGCGGATGAATAGGCCTGTTGATTCAAGGGCGGATTTATATGCTTTAGGCGCTACTTTGTATGAATTATTTACAGGGCAATTACCATTTAAAGAACAAGATCCAATGAGTTTGGTGTATGCACATTTGGCAAAAATACCCACTGCCCCGAAGCAATTAAACAAAGACCTAGCATCTGTTTTATCTGGCTTAATTTTAAAGCTTTTGGCAAAGAATGCGGAAGAGCGTTACCAATCAGCGGCTGGTGTTTTAGCGGATTTAAAGAAAATCGAAGATTGTTTAAATAATAAGCAGGATTTAGCAACACTTGAATTTCAATTAGGCCAAGGTGATTTTACAGTTAAGTTGGCCATTGCACAAAAGCTCTATGGACGTGAACAAGAATTAGACGTGTTGCTTAAAACGTTTGAACGCGTATGTTGTGGAAATAAAGAGCTTTTGTTGGTCAAAGGGTTTTCTGGCATTGGTAAAAGTGCGCTGATTCACGAAGTACACAAGCCAATGACTAAAGAACGTGGTTATTTTATCACGGGTAAATTCGACCAATTTCAAAAAAATGTGCCTTATTCTGCGTGGAGTACTGCTTTTGATAGTCTATGTAAACAAATTCTAAGTGAACCAGATAATTGTCTACAAGCGTGGAGCAAACGGATTACGGCTGCTTTAGGTGATATTGGCAAGGTCATCACCGATTTAATTCCAAGCCTCAAATTAATTATTGGTGAACAAAAACCAATTCCAGAATTGGGCCCGCAAGAGTCGCAAAACCGTTTTAACTACATCATGCAAAAGTTTATGACCGCGATGTGCTCCAAAGAACATCCGTTGGTTATCTTTATTGATGATTGGCAATGGGCAGACAGTGCATCGTTACAACTGCTCCATTTAATTTTAACGACAGACGAAACTAGGCATTTATTAATCATTGGTGCTTATCGCGATAACGAAGTCGATGCGCTGCATCCTTTTGCTAAAATGATCGATAAACTGGCAGACGCGCAAATTGTGTCTAACACGTTGTCGCTTAATAATTTACAACCACCAGATGTGACCGTACTCTTACAAGACACGCTGCAAAATGCAGATTGCAAGTCTCTTTCTGATGTTATTTATCAAAAAACCAAAGGGAACCCCTTTTTTACGACTCAGATTTTAAAGTCTTTATATGAGCAAGAGCTGATTCAATTTAATTCAGCAGCCAAGCAGTGGCAGTGGAATATCGAGCAAATAAAAGAGTTAAAAATCAGCGATAACGTGGTGGAGCTGGTGTTGCAGCGCATCAACAAGCTGCCCGAAAACTTAAAGCAGCTGATGAGTCATGCCGCCTGCATTGGTAGCAGCTTTGACCTCGAAACGCTCGCTATCATTGCAGAACAAGAGAAACCCACACTTTTTTCTTTGCTTATCCAAGCGATTGACGAAGAGCTCATCAACACGAACGATGAGCAGTTAACGACATTTAAATTTACGCATGACCGCATCCAGCAGGGCTTTTATCAGCTGATTGCGGAGCAAGACAAACAACCACTGCATCTTAAGATTGGCCAGTTGTTGCTCAAACAAATTCCAGAATCCGAACAAGAAGCCCGTATTTTTGATATTGTGGGCCATTTAAATTGTGCACAAACGCTTATCACGGAACAAACGCACAAAATGATTGCTGCCAAGCTTAATTTACAAGCGGCAATTCGTGCTCAAAATAACACCGCCCGTGAAGAAGCTTTTAATTTATGTACACTTTCGGAAACATATCTAGAAGGATGCATGCCTAGTCATGAAAACACTACATTAAAGGAAAAGCTGTATTTATACTACGCAGACGCCGCCTATTTGCTTGATCATGAGGACGTCATTCAAAAATGCTGCACATTCTTTGAGCAATGTAAAGATCCAATGACTTCTGTAAATAGTATCAGAATTAAGTTGAAATATTACAATAAAAAAGGAAATTATCATAAAACCATTGAAGAAGGTCTTATTTATTTGCGTCGGTTAGGAATTTATTTTTCTGAACATCCACCCCAGATCTTTATCGCTTTTTCTTTGTTGTTTACACTGATTGTTGTTTTATTAAAGGGTGAAAAAAAGTTAAAAAATATACCGACTAAAGATCTAAAAACACGTGTTGTGTCTGAATTTTCGGCAGAAATTATTACGGCCGCTTTTATGAGTTCACCTCCATTGTTTATGCTGCTTACTTTTTGGACCGTTAGAAGAAGTTATCTGTATGGTGTTAGTAGCGTTACGCCTTTTGCTTTAGCTTCTTTTAGCATTGTTGTGGCACACGGTCTTAAAAAACTAAATTGGGCAGTGAATTTATGTGATAACGCACTAAAAATCATTCAATCCTATTATCCATATGCTAAACCAAAATTGGATATTGTAGTTGGGTGTTTTATTCGTTCTCATACAAAAATAGGAATGCTTAAAAACTGTGAAATTGAAAAAGAAGAAACGCTTCGTGCAATGGAGATTGGTGACATAGAATACACTGGATATATCTGTTCTTTTTATCAAATTAATTTATTTTTTTCGCAATCCTCTATTTTTTTTATTCAAAAAGAAATTCCATTTTTGATTCTACAATCAAAACGAATGAATCATGAATATTATAGTTTAATTTCTTCTTTATATTTACAGGCAGTTGAAAATTTAAGCGGTAAAAATGATGCATTTTCTATGGATGTGATGTGCGGTACTTATGCGCAAGAAGAGGTATCTTTTGAACGTTTACTGAAAAAAAATAATGCATCTGCTTTGGGTTTTGCTTGGGGGTTAAAAATTTTTCTTCAGTATCTTGCTGGTCATTACCAGGGGTTGGATAAATGGTGTGTACAAATCGAAAGCATATTGCAAGTTATAGATGGATCTTCCCCTATGGTCTACTATCGCTACATTCAGATCTTGTACATGACAAAAACAAATAAATTAGATTGGGGTAAGGTGCGCAAGCATCTTTCTTATTTTAAACGCCATAGTGTAACAGCCCCCATGAATTTTTTACATAAATACGAATTGATTCAAGCAGAAGTTGCGCGGGTAAAAGGCAAATTTGACCAGGCCGAAAAGCTCTACGATCAAGCGATAGGACATGCACGAGCGTACGAATATGCCAGTGACGAAGGAATTGCCGCAGAGTGCGCAGCTGAGCACTACTTGAAGCAAGGACGCACGCTAATAGCCAAAACCTATATGCAAGAAGCACGTAACGCCTTTTACCGTTGGGGCGCATTGGCCAAGGTGCGGCAGTTAGAAGATAAATATCCTGAATTCTTTTCAAAAACGGTTGAATCTCCGGCTGCAACGGTAAGTTTGAATACCACGCTTAAGCCTAATAGAAATATCATTAAAAATAACACGCTGACACAGTCTGGCAATATCTCCGATGCACTCGACTTTATGAGTATAATGAAAGCATCACAAGCATTGTCTGGCGAAGTACAGCTGGGTAAATTAATGGAGCGGATGCTCTGCATCACCTTAGAAAACGTGGGTGCAGATAAGGGGTTATTTATTGTTAAAGACAAAAACATCTTAAGCATAGAAGGCTTGGCGCAGGGCGATAAAATCAAGGTGTTGCAGCATGTAGATATCCATGCAGAACATTGCCCACGCGATCTTTTTGCCAAAACAATTGTGCAATACGTTACGCGCATTCAAGAGGCCGTGGTGATAGAAGACGCACTCAAACATGAACAATTTGGCAAAGAAGAATATATTGCACAATGCAAGCCAAAATCTATTCTATGCGTGCCAGTGCTACAGCAAGGACGTTTGGTGGGTATCCTCTACTTAGAAAATAACCTCACAACCGGCGCGTTTACCAAACAGCGGGTGCAAATTGTAAACATGCTGGCATCACAAGCGGCTATCTCGCTTGAAAATGCATTGTTGTATGAAAACTTGGAAGACAAGGTAAAAGAACGCACCGCCAAGATAGAAAAGCTACAAGAAGAATTACTTAAAACCTCACGGCAAGCAGGCAAAGCAGAAATTGCTTCGCACATGCTGCACAATGCGGGTAATGCATTAAATCAAGTCAATACATCAAGTGGTATAATTAAAGAGCAAGTCAAAGCGTTAAAAATTACAGAATTAAATAAAGCGCTGGCTTTATTGGAATCTAATCAAAGCAATCTTGGGCATTATTTATCAGAGGATCCCAAAGGCAAAAAAATTGCGCCTTACTTACTGAATGTCGGCAAGATACTTAAAGAAGAGCAAGAAAAACTCTTAAACGAAAGTCAGGCACTTATTAGCGGTGTGGAATTTGTGCGAGACATTGTTAATTCACAGCAAGCACACGCCAAAACGGTATTAGTTAAGCAAGAGCTCAATATTCAAAATATTCTAGAAGACGCACTAGACCGCGAACAACTCATGAAAGAAGCACATCAAATTCACGTACAAAGTAGTTTAGAGAACATTAAAAATAAACTCTTTTTAGGTGATAGAGAATTAATTATGCAGGTTTTATCTACGCTTATCACAAATAGCAAAAAAGATCTCGAATTATTACAAGATCAAGAAAAGTATTTGCATTTAGACATAGAAGATTACGAAAAAGACAATCAATCTATGCTTAAAATACACATCGAAGACAATGGCCAAGGCGTTCCGGAACAGGATAATGAACGGATGTTTAATTATGATTACACTACAGATAAAGAGGCCTTAGGTTATGGTTTGCACCATGCTGCTAATACTGCCAAAATGATGGGTGGCGAACTGACGCTTGCTGCTTCTAAAAAGCATTCTTCTGGTTTGGCGTTTGATTTCTTAGTCCCTAAAAATTAGCGGCTACGCGTATGGATTTTTTTACGTAAGTTAATTAATTCTACACAAAACGAAAAACACATTGCGGTGTAAATATAGCCTTTGGCAATATGTTGACCCATTGCATCTGCTACAAGCATCACTCCAATTAACAGTAAAAAACTTAAAGCCAATACTTTCATGCTGGGGTGTTGGTTCACAAAATGGCTGATAGAACCAGAAAAAATAAGCATGAGCAACATGGCTAACAAAGTGGCTACAATCATAATACTAAGCGCTTGCGCCATACCCACGGCAGTGACTACAGAGTCAATCGAAAACACCAAATCAATCATGACTATCTGTGCAATTACAAAAGCAAACGAAGCATGCTTGTTGATTTGTGGTGCGCCCTGGTCGTGTGTTTCTGTTTTTAGAAAAATCTCATGCGAAGATTTGAAAATTAAAAAAATACCGCCGGCCAATAATATCAAATCTTTACCGCTCAATCCTTTGTTCATAACATAAAAAAGCGTATTGTCTAACCGCATCATGAACTGAATTGTAAGAAGTAAAAAAATGCGCATGATCATGGCCAAGGATAAGCCAATGTAGCGTGCTTTTTGTTTTTGTTCTTTTGGTAAGTGGGCAATTAAAATCGATAAAAAAACGATGTTATCAATACCTAACACTAATTCCATTGCCGTGAGTGTAAGTAAACTAAATAAAGAGTCTGAAGAAAATACATGTTCAAGCATGTTAACGCTCATACTAAGAATAGAGTTGTTCAGTCAAAATAAAGAATTCTACTTTCCAATCATATTGTGGATTGCTTGAATCTTTTTTTATTACACTAAGGCAAAAGCCAACGCATCAAAGTGCTTATTGCAGAGGTTAACAATGCACCCAACATGGCGGCCGCAATACTTTGAACGTGTACACCGCTGGTTAACGCATCTGCAAGCCAAAATAAAAATGCATTAATCACCCAAATAAATAAACCAAAACTAACCACGATAAATGGGAGCGAAAGGATAATCATTAGCTTGTAAAATAAACTATTAAGAATAGCCAATGCAAAAGCAAAAACAAGCGCACCTTCAAAAGATCGTACATGCAAACCGGGGACTAATTTGGCGGCTAGCATGACCGAAAAAGCGGTTATGAGTACATGAATAAAATAAGTAAGCATATAAACACCTCGTCGCGTTTATATCCAATTTATAAGAATGAAACAATGTGATTAGAGCAGGCAGGGCTAAAGAGGGGTGCAAAAAGAACTATTATTTATTAAAGTAAAAACCTAAATAGCCAGCCAATTTTTTCTTCTGTGTATCAAAAAATACACCTTTAGGAAATGCTGCACGATGAGGCGCTGGCGGTGCTTTTTTCATGAATTCAATGCGGTTCATAGAAATAAATGTTTCATCAAGCACATCAAAATTCATCATCATGCCCGCCTTAATACCTTCGGCAGAGGCAAGTGGAATAATAATTGGCTTGGCTTGTGTGTCTATGGTTTCTGTTCCACCTGGGCGACAAGACATGGCATAAGAAGCCTGCGCAGAATTGCCGCTAAACGTAATGCGATCGATGCGATTGGTTTGTGTGCAAATAGAAAATTCTTCAACATGTTTAACGCGTTGGAATGTAATAGTTGCAGTATCTGCATGGCGTGTGACATTAGCAATCACACCTTGAATGCCTTGTACTTCTTTAACCGCTGGATTTTGAATGTCTTTTGCGGATACACCTGCGTATTCCCAACGATCAGAGATACCTACTTGATTGCTAGATTTGACATCTCTCGCAAATTTAACAAGTAGTGATTCTTTAACACCACCTACGACAGGAGAAAAATCTTCTGGCTTAACAGGAAATCGTTCACGTTCAGATAAAATATCGCTTAGTGCATCAAATACGGCCAATAATGCTTCTTGCCTTGGGCCGCCGTGTTCTCTTGGGGCTTTATCTTTAATTTCTTCTACCAAATATTGAACTGCCACCCATTTTTGCTCTACGGCTTCGCATAAAATATTGGCATTTAAAAGTGCAGCGCCTACGATGTCATTCATCGTGTTTAGGGCTTCTTTTACGGTATTTACTTTTTGCTTGCCTAAATAATCGCGGTACTGTTTTCTGTAATCTTTGCATTGCGCCGAATTAACAAGACTGCTCATGCGTTTTTGTGGCGTATTGGCTGCTTTATCTTCTAGCGCCAAAACAGGGTCCAATATTTTTTTGTTGTCTTGGTAAATTTTTTCTACACGCTTAAATGCTTCTTCTGGCGCATCAAATAAAAAACGCTTATAGGCTGCGTCTTTTTGTGACTTTTTAGTAAAATGCTGAGTCAATTGTTCGCCTATTGATTTGGCATAACCAAAGGTTTCAAGCGCATGAACGCGTGCAAAATCATTAAGTTTGCGAGATTTAATTTCGGCATCTAAGCGCGATGCATTCATACGTCTTACATCTGCACCGCAAACAGGATAACGCGTAATTAAAAAATGATTATCAAAATCCAAATCATCACTGTTTTCTTTGCGTTCATCTAAACAACGCACCAAGTAAGCGGCGCGCACAAGTTCAGACGGTTCTTGGCGAATATCATCAAATAAAGCACTCGATAAAGTGGGCTTATTGGCTTCGATAACCGTACCTTCACAGCCTGTGGCCATTTGAATGGCGCGTGCCAATTGCTTGTCTTCTTCTGTCGCTTCTTCAGAAGGTGCTGTTTTTTCGCAATGTTCTGTTTTTTGCGCTTCTAATGTTTCGAAATTAAGTCTGATTTTTAAAGCTTCTTTGGCTTGTTTTTCATTTAGTCCTGTTAAATTAACCCAAGTTTGTAAAACCGCCGCAACTTGTTTTTGCATGTACGCATTATCTGGAAAATCACAGGCTGCTTTGGCCGTGTCCGACAAAAACTTATCGGTCAATCCATGATCATAGCTGCTTCTTAAAAAAGAAATACGCGCCGTTGCAGGCGAATAAGCATCTTGTGCCCAAGTTTTAGATTCATATTCAATCGCATCGTCTGATTTTTGATGACCTTGGCAAAAATCAGGCTTACTTGCTTTAATGCTGTCTCTTCCTGGCCACGCTTTAACTTGCGGAACCACTACATTGTCTGTTCTGTCTGGGAATAATGCGTTTTTAGCTTCTGCGCTGTTGGCTAAAGCCGTGCTTGGCTGCACCAACGACACAGATACGGCAGTACATAACGCAAGTGCAGGTAATGTCTTAAAAGGGCCCATTTTTTAGATTCTCCTTAATGAATAGTTAATGGTTGCTTATAAGTGGCGTAAGATACTCGCCTTTTTGGCAAAGCGCTAGAATTTATCAAGCATCTTGTGCGCTCGTAAGGCGTTTTATTGTCGATAGGTTTTTATTTTTGTTCTCTTAATTTATTTAACGCACTACAGATACACCAAATAAAATATTATCTGTTTGTACCTGATAAATACCACCACCAATACCGCCAACGCTTATATCTTGGGTTTGTGCAGGGCGAATAGGATTAAGTGGGTATATTTGATTACTCGTTGATTTAACGGCGCGATCGGCTTGAAAAATATGGCTATAAGATAAATCAAAACGCCAATTTAGCCCAAGCAATTTAATGTTAGTAATGGCGGCACCCAATGCAATTAAGGCCTTGTCGTTATCGGGTGTTAAAATGGTGATGTATCGGTCAGATACCGCAGAGGTTTCGAACATGGCACCTGCGCGCACAGTTAAAAATTGAAATAACGCAAATTCCCCCCCTAAATGGATAGTATGTGTGTCTTCCATTTTGCGCATTAAAGACATGGTGCTTAATGTATAACGATCAATGCCCTTGACGTTTTCAAAATAAATACCTTGAGGCTGAAATTTAATTTCCTTGTGCATGCTCCAGGCTTCGTAAGTATAAGCCAATTCAATATGTAGCTTATTATTTATAAAATTAGTTTCGGCACCCACTCTTAATATCGCAGGCAAGGTGAGTGCCATGCTTGCGTCGCGGCCTTTTACGCGCGCACCATTAAAAAATTCGTTAACAGGTAATGTGGCATCGATTTTTCCTGTGCTGCTTCTAATGTAAAATGGAAACTGAAAAGAAGCACCCAATTTAAGCCAAGGCAAAGGTTTGCCGATAATGCCCATATTAAAAGAAGGTGTTACAGCAAAAGCTTGCGCCAGCACGGTGGCATCAAAATCTGCTTGTTCGGGCGAACAAGTCACAGCGGTGCAGCTAGAAATGGCCAATTTAGATCTAAAATAAACAAACATTAATTGTGGGCCCAAACCAACCATTAGTTTATCGTTTAAAAAACTAGCCGCAATGGCTGGATTAATAACCGCAAGTAAAGTGGATTTGGCAAGACTTCCTTCGTGTAAAGAAATTAATGCATATCGTTGAGGTGCTACATTGGGGGCATTTCTAAGTCCTGTTTCTGTGCTGTAGTCTGGTTCATTATAACGTGGCAAATTAGTGTAGGGGATCCACAATCCCAAGCCGGCGCTCAAATGACCAAAAGAAAACTTCATTTTGCGTGCAAATCCCAACTGAGGAATTAAAAGTGGTGCACCAAACATGGCGCCACTATCAGAATTAATCGCAGGCCTTAAAATGCCATTTTCACTGCGTTGGTAGTTGATTCTTTGCAAAACAAATGCGCCATCGGCAAAGCCACTATAGCCAGTGGCACCCATTTCTAACGCGGCAAGCCCTGCGGGGTTGTAATAAATACTGTTTAAGTCATCGGCACCTGCAACAAAAGCGCCGCCACGTGCCATGGGACGTGCACCATGCGGTGTTACAAACATGCCTGCTGCATGCAAGATAGGTAAATGGATGATTAAAGCGAATACGCAGGCAAATAAAAATCGCCCCAGTGATCTAAAACGTTGATGTTGGCACATAGCCAAAACCCATAGCGTGAAGCGGTATTCTCTTCAAGGTGAATAGCTTGGTTAAGATTGACGCAGGTCATCAAGCAAGTTTTTTAAAAACCAGTGATACAATAAAACGGCATACCGATACAGCCTGTTCTATTGTCGCTTTGACCACGATTTAAGTAACTTTGCCAGAGGCGTACTTTTGACAGGCGGAGCACTTGCTGGTCTTCCCTCTGCGGGCTCTAAAATAGAGTAAGTAGGGCTTTGGTTTGTCAGACAAAGAGAGTACAGCAATACGCCGTAAATAGTGCTATTACTTGCAGCTCTTGCTGAAACAGGTCCAATATAATAGTCTACCTTTGGCTGCGGACTTAATGTTCGTGGGTCGATTTCCACTTCCTTATTCAGGCATTTACCTGCATTGTTTGCGGTTGCAGGACACGTTTGATCAATTGTACCATCCTGCGGATTGTACTTGCACCAACCTCTTACTCGCAACTCGGCTTTTGTATTTGGGTTTATTTTTACCGAAACACTTTTTAATTTAGGATCAATTTCCCATTCTTCCGGATTATGTGGATTTGGCTTTGGCTTTAAATTAGATTTTATAGCACCCATAAACATCTCTCAGATGCAACATATCCTTGTTGACACAAAGGGCTACCCGTCTGTGATTATCGGACTCTGTAGTGAAAACGTTTACTCTTTTTTGTTTTATTTTTTTGGATTGAATATAAGACTAAGAGAATGCCCAGGGCCGGAATTGAACCGGCGACACGAGGATTTTCAGTCCTCTGCTCTACCGACTGAGCTACCTGGGCAACAACGAGCGTAGGAGGGGCACTATAATTAAAATGGGTTATTTAAGTCAATACTTTGGCATATTATTTTTAACTGTTAAACAAACAAAGAACGGTATGCGCTCACAGAGAATAGATCCGATTGATCTTGCAGGCATGATTGAGTAGTAGCGCCTATTTATGACTTTAAAAACGCCTTTTTACGATGCATTTTTGGCCCGTGGTGGTCGCTTTGTAGATTTTTCTGGTTGGCAAATGCCCGTTCAATTTACGGGCATTATCGAAGAACACATGGCAGTACGGCAACATGTAGGTTTATTTGATGTATCCCACATGGGAGAAGTTCGTTTATCTGGTCCACAGGCTTTCTTGGCGGCACAAGCGTTGGTTGCACGTGACTTGTCTAAACTTAAACCAAATCAAGCTTGTTATACTGTGATGTGCCAAGAATCAGGTGGCATTGTAGATGATTTAATTGTTTATTTAGAACATGCAGATTCTATTTTTTTAGTGATCAACGCAGGAACTACAGCTAAAGATTTAGCGCATATTCAGCAAGTCTGTAGCACATTTAAAGACGTGCAAGTGCAAGATTTATCGGCACAATATGCTTTATTGGCCTTGCAGGGGCCGCAATCAGATGTCTTGTTGAGTCATGTATTTCATGCGTTACCTTCTCGTCGTTTTAGTTTTGTAGATACTACAACCATACAAGATAATATTCCTGTAAGGATTGCGCGCACAGGTTATACCGGCGAAAAAGGAGTGGAGATTTTTATTGCACCTACACAGGCAATGGATGTTTTTTTAATGCTTGAACAACAGGCACTTGCGGTGTTGGGAACGCCTTTAAAGCTTTGTGGTTTGGGTGCACGTGATTCTTTAAGATTAGAAAAAAAACTGGCGTTATATGGCCAAGACATTGATGAATCTACGTCTCCTCTAGAAGCTGATTTAGCCTGGGTGGTAGATTTAAATAAACCCCATTTTGTGGGCCAACACGCCTTGCTTAAACAAGCAGAACAAGGCTTGTCTCGCTTATGGGTGGGGTTTAAAATGCAAGATAAGCAAATTCCAAGACATGGCTACGCTGTTGAAATTCAAGGCCAGCCTGTTGGTGTTGTGACAAGTGGTGTGATGAGTCCCTGTTTGCGAGTGGGCATTGGATGTGCGTATTTGCCGATAGATTATGCGAAAATAGGTCAAAAAATTGATATTGTGGTAAGACAACAACGGGTGCTTGCAGAAGTTGTAAAAACGCCGTTTGTGTAAATAGGTTTTTTCTGAACTTACTGTGTTGTCGCCAAAGTTGTGATGCTCGCGTATTTAAGAAAATCCTTACAGATTACCGTGCCTGCTTTAGCTTTTTTAATAATAAAATCAAAGACAAACAAGCAATAAAGGTGCAAATACATAACCCCCAAGGCGAGGTTTTAAATCGTTCGTCTAAGGTTTGTCCTAACCACAACCCAATAAAAACCTGCGCACTTATCATTCCACTTAAGCCCAAGTAACGGCCCATTAATTTCCATAAACGGGGATCGCCATACATAAATTTACCCTAAAAACAAAAACCAGAAGCGTGCAGGTGTGTGTAAGAGTTGTGCTTGGTGTTTTGTATCCATTTGTGTTATTATCGCAAAGGGATGTGCTTATTCAAGCCTATTGGCCAATAGGGGCTGATAATTTGCTGAGTTGTTGTAAATTTGTTCACTTTATCTGGTATTTTTTAAGCGGGGTGCATTATGGCAGTCAATCGCGTTGATAATAAAAATTTAAATCTTAACACGGGCAAAACCAAGGGCCCAAGTGGTCCTGTTCGCTATTCAAGCAATGGTTTGGAAATTGCTGCTCAGACTAAAATGGGCGTTAATTCTGGAGCATTGAGCGGGCGTGCCACAAGCGCCGTGTTGCCCGATTTGGAATTAGATGGCGATATTGCAGAAGATTCAAAATCAGGCGCTAAAAAACTAGAACTTACCATTGGTGGCCAAGAGGGTGAGCGGGGCAATGGCAAACCACTTGATTTTTCTATAGATGGATTAATGGCTTGTGCCGCCAGTCAAAGTGACGAAGCATACATCGAAGCGCAAGGCAATCTAGGTTCTGCAGGTGCCACTTCTGACAAGGATTTTGTTCAACGCCAAGAAGAGTGGAAACTGATTAATAAGCACCAAAAACGCTGCCAAGATATGGAGGCTGCATTAAGCGACGAAGCCAAGATGGAATCGCAAGAACAAGCAGCAGCAAGCATTGCAGAGCAAGCGGGTAAAATAGTGGGCGGAGCTAAAATAGTGGGTCTTAATTTTGATCAAGATCCCAACGATCCTGCTTCTAATCGTTTTGCATTAATGACCGCGATGTCTTACATTATTGGGTCTGATAAAGGGTTGTCTTCTGTAAATGGCCCAGAATTAAATGTCTCTATTCTGAAAATGAAAATCGAAAACACCATTGGTGCGATGTCTGGTTTATCTAAAGACATGGCAAATAATGCCGCTAAATCGATGGGTGGAAAACGTGCACCAGCAGGCCAATCTGCGGGCCCTATTGCACATGAATAGTAATCATCTTTAGGCTTTTTAAACCCTCGTAGCATCATCGCTTGTAGTGTTGCCCCATCCAAAAAAATATTATAGACTCGCGTGTTTGCTTTCTTGTTTTTTGCTTTTGTGGCATAAATTCGCGTCATGGACAAACATCAGCATTCACAAAAAGAAGTTCGTGTTCGTATTGCTCCGTCACCAACTGGTGACCCACATGTAGGAACAGCCTATATTGGTTTGTTTAATTACGTATTTGCTAAAAAGCATCATGGCAAATTTATTTTACGAATCGAAGACACAGATCAATCGCGTTCTACTAAACAAAGCGAACAGATGATATTTAAATCCATGCGTTGGTTGGGTTTAAATTGGGACGAAGGCCCAGATGTGGGCGGCCCTTACGGTCCTTATCGCCAATCCGAACGCACCGAAATTTATCGGCAATCCGTGCAAACCTTATTAGATTCTGGGCATGCTTATCGTTGTTTTTGTACGCCCGAACGCTTAGAAGCTTTACGTGCAGCGCAACGTGCGTCGGCACAGCCACCAGGCTATGATAGAACCTGTCGCGCGATGTCTGTTTGTGATGTAGAAGAAAAATTACAACAAAATGCGCCTTATGTTGTGCGCTTAAAAGTGCCATTAGAAGGTAATTTATCTTTTGTAGATGAATTAAGAGGTGAATTAAGTTTTAGTGTAGCCGAAGTAGACGATCAGGTGTTGTTGAAATCAGATGGATTTCCAACGTATCATTTAGCCAATGTAGTAGATGATCACGTAATGAAAATTACCCATGTTATTAGGGCCGAAGAATGGATTGCTTCTACGCCCAAGCATATTTTGCTTTATCGCGCATTTGGTTGGGAGATTCCCAAATTTTACCATATGCCACTTTTGCGCAATGCAGATAAATCTAAAATTTCAAAACGCAAAAATCCAGTGTCGTTAAACTATTACGAACGTGCAGGCTATTTGCCAGAAGTGATGCTTAATTATTTAGCCATGATGGGATGGACCATGCCTGATGGGCGCGAGAAATTTTCATTGGCAGACATGATTGAACATTTTAGCTTTGAACGCATGAGTTTGGGCGGGCCTATTTTTGATTTAACCAAATTGACGTGGTTAAATGGGGTTTATTTGCGTGCCTTAGAAGACAAAGATTTTTTACAATGCTTAAGACATCATTTGTTGTCTGATGATTACCTATTAAAAGTATTACCTTTGGTGAAAGAACGGGTTGAAAAGCTAGAAGACTTTATGAGTTATAGTGATTTCTTTTTTACAGGTGCCGTAACACTTACAAAAGAATTATTAATTCCTAAAGGCAAAACCGCAGACGACGTAAAAGCTATTTTCGAAGATTTATTGGTGGTGTTTGATGGTGTTTTAGATTGGACACACGATACATTAGATGCGGGATTGCGGCAGTTGTGTCAAAACAAGGGTTGGAAAACTAAAGAATTATTTATGCCTGTGCGTATAGCATTAACAGGCAAACAGGCCACTCCCCCGTTATTTGAAACTTTGGCTGTGCTTGGTAAAGAATGTTGCCGCACAAGACTACGAGAAGCTATTAAATTATTATAAAATATCGAAAGAGGTCTAATCAGGCATAGTTTTTGTGTAGTGTTTGTGTTGGTTTATCTATACCATAAGGGTGAACACCAGAATAAAAATCAACCAATTGGCCTTGGTGTTCGAGTAGTAAATTTTTTACATTTATGCCGCGCCTTTGAATTTCTAGTGCAATATCTCTTGCGCGCCACTGTGTGGCAATTAAAATGGTATTTGCAGGGTGTGTGTGCAAATAGTTTGGATTTCTTATTTCTTGGCCAGACCCCGGAACAAAAGTGCCAACTTTGTTAAGATCAGAATCTACCACAATTGGAAATCTTGTATGATCTAATCCGTAGCGATGAATAAAAGCCGCCGCTTTTCCTGTTCCTCCCCAAATGGCAATCGTATCTTTATGGATTGCCAGATTTTCGATTTGAGCACGAATATGTCGATCACGTTGTTTAGTAAAATCATCAAACGCAATCGCTTCTTGGGTGTGATGTTGTTGATGATGCGTGGGATCTAATGTGCCAATGGCATAAATTACTTCATCATCATAACTTAATTCAATGTTTAAAATATCTGCATGACATGCCTGCATCATGCGCTTTAAAGATGAATGTGTAAAATGAGAATAATGTTCGTAGAAAAAATCAGTGGTACGATGCATGTTAACTGCCCTATCAACACACGGCACTTCTACAAATAAGCGCGTATTAAGTCCTAAATAAGAAGACGCAAAAGCAATACTTTGCAAGAACTGTAGTGGATGCGTTAAATGTTCCAACACATGGCGCATAATGACTAAATCAGGTTTAAATTGTGCCATATGAAGTGTTGGTTCAAAGAGTTCTTTGTATAATTCTAAGCGTGGATCTTGGTTGTTTGCGCTTGGATGCGGATCAAATCCAATTAAGCGTGCATCTGGCAATTGACTGCTTATCGCTTTAAGAAAATGTCCATCACCACAACCAATTTCAACAATGGTTGGATTTTTACCTAGCCCACTTAACATGGGTAGCATAATTTTATCCAAATGTTGGCGCCATAAGGTGCCCTGATTAAACATGAGATTGGGTTTTTCTGAATATGGAATTTCTTGGTAATTAAAACGCGCATTAAAGATATGGCTACAGCTGACACATTGAACAAAATCAAGCGGCAGTTTTTTCATTTGTATCGCTTGTTCATGACTGGTTGGCCAGGCAAGTGTAGTGAGTGCTTGTGAGGAGCCTTCGTAAAAAGGCACGCTAATCGCATAATGACAAGCAGGGCAGGTTTGCATGCGTGTGATTTGATCGAGTGATTTTTTTTGAGCATGGATTCGAATAATAGAAGATGTCATAATTCCTCTTTGGGCTGATATTGTTGAATGGCCTGTTTAAAAAAAGCAGTCAGTTCTGTAATGGCTTCTTTGTCTGAAAAAATTTCATGCTTATGCTTGTTTATTTTTTGGGATATGGCTTTTCTTAGGTCTTTATTGTTTGCAATTTCGATGGCTTTTGTTACATATTCTTCGTGGCTATAAGCCACACAATCCATCATGCCCATTTGTTTGTAGCATCCGTAAGTTACACGGCCTCTCATGTATTCAGAAGGCCATGTAATGATTGGAATATCTAATGATAATGCTTCGTAGGTGGTATTGCCTCCACCAAAATGTCTGGTGTCTAAAAGCACATCGGCACAACGGATTAAATTTAAAAATTGTTCGTTTATCATGCCGTTTAAAAACACAACACGATTAAAATTATGGCCTAATCTCTTTTGGTAATTGCGTTTAACAATATCTGTGAGTGCATTAGAAAACACATTAATTAATACGATCTTGGCGCGATTATCTCGTGTTAGAATATCTGAAAAAATATCACCCATGTCTGGATGTAGCTTAAATAGTGATTGAGGACACATGTAGATTGTATCTTCGTTGTTAAATCCATATGTAGTGCGGTCTTTAGGGTCTTCGTTGAGCAAGGGCGGTACATAAAAACAAGGCAACCTATTTAAACGCACCAAAGATTCGCTGTAATGATCTTGTGCTTGTTCTGTTTCTAACATTTGGCTAGATACAAAGTAGTCTATATTTTGAATGCCGCTTGTGACCGGATGTCCCCAACTGGTGCATTGGATTTTGGCTAATCTAGATTGTGCAAGCAAATAAGTGCCTCTATCCATTCCAATGTCTGTGTAAAATAAAATATCAAGTTCTAAATTACCTATGATGTCTAGATTATGTTTAAAGCTGCGTTCTGTAAGTACATGAATTTTAATTTTTCCGTTTGATTTTTGTTCTATAAAATCACACAGTGTTTGATCGTTTTTAAAACTTATTACATGAACTTCAAAACAATCGCTTGGTATATTTAAAATGGTATTTAAATTAAGCTTGCCAATGGTGTGGTGTGTTTTAAAAAACGATGAAATAAAACCGATTTTTGGTTTTTTGTTAAAATCAATGGGCTTGATTGCTTGCGGTGCGGTGATGCCGCAAGATTTAAAAATCTGCCCCATATGTTGATTAATGATTTTGTCGTTGTAGCCTAAATAGGCAAACCTAAATGTGAGTGAAATGGTGAGTACATTGTTGGGATCTTTAAATGACCAAGTTTCTTGTGCCAATGCGGCTATGTTTTTTTCTAATACGGCACGTCTTTTTTTAATCTCTTCTACAGATTCATAAATGCAAGGAATAACAGCGCTTAATGTAATTAAAGTCCTAGGTAGATAATTTTTTTCTAAAGACTGCATTAAATTGTGAATGGCTTCTTCTATTTTGTCTTGTTTGTATAAGGCAATGGCGAGGCTATAAAGTAACTCCGCGTTGTTAGGATCCATGCTTAACGCTTTTTTGAGTATAATTTCTGCTTCTTTTATTTTTAGTCCTTCAAAAAATACATCCGCTAATGCCCGGTAATATTGAATTTCTTGAGGCGCTAATTTGATTGCTTGATGATAAGCAATAACGGCTTCTTTGTTGCGGGCGCATTGGTAATGCACAACGCCTAATAAGTAATAAGCCCTGTGTTCTTTGGGATCGGATTGAATGGCACGTGTTAGATAATCAATGCTTTCATTAAATTTGTATTGTTTAATTAAAGATTCTGCAATGTTAATGTTGGTTCGTGCATGTTGGTGATTATGTTTAAGTGCAATCCAATAATGCTTGTCTGCTTGTTCGGTGTCGCCTAAAGCTAAATAGGTGCGTCCAATGTTGTTATAAGTGGTGGCTTGATCAACGCCTGTTTGCCCAATACTTTTTTTAAAACAATCAAGTGCTTCTTGATATTGTCCTTGAAAAAAATAACAGTTCCCCAAGTTGATATAGGCATCAAAATAGTCGGGTTTAATTTGAATTGCGAGATTATAGTTTCTAATCGCTTCTTGGTATTTTTTTTGTTGTGTGAGTGCGTTTCCCAAAGCAAAAAAAAGCGCGGCTTTAAAGGGATGATATTTAATGGCTTGCTTAAGATAAGCGGCCCCTTTATCTGGCTGCCCTTGATCGGTATGCAATACCCCTAATAAATATAAGGCATCGATATTGTTTTTTTGCTTTTTAAGGATTTTTTCATATAGCACTTGTGCGTCTTTGGGATTTTGTCCTTGATGCAGTGTAAGTGCCTGTTTGAGTGTGTTTTGAATCACAAAAGGGGCCTCCGTTTGCGCCCTGTAAAAGAGATCAAAAGAAGTGTTCTGTTTTTGTGTCCTGCTTAAAACTCAATACGCGTAGCCACTCAAATCGTACTTTGGGCTGTATCGTTGGTTTTATAAAAGAATTAAAAGATTTTTATGATGTATCCTGCTTGATTTGCAAAACCCTCTCTTTTTCGTTATGAACGGGTTGATTGTGAACGGGCAAATATCAACCACATATAAGTAAGTAGACGCATGCAACAGCAACCATTTTTAATAGATTCTAATGCCTCTGGAGCGATGATAGTTCCGTGGGAAAACACAACACTGAGTTTGACTCAACGCATCTTTGGCACGTTGATGTGGTTGTTAAAGCAATCGCCAGTATTGTTTAATGTCTTAACTCCACTGCATGCAAAACGTGTAGAACACTTGGCTTATGTCTTTGTGGCAGTGGCTTGTTTTTTATATTTTGGCCAAATTTATTATGTGTTTTTGCCTTTAAAAGACACCGACATTCAATCGCTTTTTTTGGCACGTTTACCATTAGAGCACGCCATATCAATTGTTCGATTTAAACGCCTTTTATTGGTTATTTGGTGTACTTCGCCTGTGTGGTCTTATGCAGTCACACACATTCTGGCTGGTTTATACCAAATCACAATGAGTGTTTTCTTTTTACGTTCGCGAGATTACGAATATATTTATAAGGCTACCAGTTATGGTGTGTTATGGCCTATGTTGATATTGCCTTTGCCCATATTGGGGCCATTGATGGCCATTGTATGGATGTTTATGCTTCATGCCATTGCGTTGTCTGTGGTTTACCGGTTGCCCTTACTACTTGGTTTTGTGGGGGTTTTTTTAGCATGGGGCGTGTTATTAAGTACGCTCATGGCGTTGGTTGGCAAAGTGATGGCCTTGTATTTAATGTTTGGGTTTTAAAACGTGCCATTTATAAAAGGATTCATTGTGCCAGATAAATCCGATGTTTCTATGTTGTTAGGTTTTTACATTGTAAATGCTTGTTTTCATGCCGCCCTTGCGCAAGATATGCAAGCGGCTGCGTCTATGCAATTGCAAACAAAGGGTGCTACTTGTTTGGGTATTTATCCTGTGTCTGGATCTTACGAATTACCATTAATCGTGCAAGCTTTGTTGGCAAAACCACAAAGTCTTGGCGTGATTGTTCTTGGTTATATTGAACGTGGCGAAACACTCCATGGCCAAATTATGGGCCAGTGCGTAGAGCAAGCCTTGCTTCAACTATCGCTTACGTATCAAAAACCCATTGGAATGGGCTTAATCGGACCTGGCGCCTTGCTTGAACAGGCGGTGTTACGTGCCAAGCCTTATGCCATAGCAGCTGTCAATGCAGCGATAGCAAGCGCACAGTTATTGCATCAAATCAATAGAACCCAACATGCAGAGACCACAAAGAGGTGATGATGTTAGTGATTAAATCGCTGCATATTATTTTTATGGTAACTTGGTTTGCGGGTTTATTTTATTTGCCCAGATTATTTGTTTATCATGCCATGAGTACCGATACTATTAGCCAAGCACGTTTTAAAGTGATGGAACGCAAACTGTTTTATGGTATTATGACCCCAGGCGGTTTGTTGACAATTATCTTGGGCGTGTGGCTGTGGCTGGGCTATGGATTTTCTGGCAAATGGATACATTACAAACTAAGTTGCGTGCTGGGCCTTTTAATTTACCACGCCCTGTGCCTTAAATACTTGCTAGATTTTAAACACGACCGCAACCAAAAAAGCCACGTGTTTTTTCGCGTTTTTAACGAAATTCCCGTGTTCTTTTTGGTCGTGATTGTGTTTTTAGTGATCTTAAAGCCGATGTGATGAGTCTGTGATTTTACATGAAAATTGTTTTTTATCTTCCAGTATTGGCTGGGATAATTACTGTCATTTCTGGGTAATTAATAAAAAATCCATTTCTTACAGAGCCCTCTGCACCATAATTAGACGCATTTGCAGATGCATGAAGTGTTAATTTAATGCTTCCATCTGCAAGTTTTTCTTGGGCGACTATAGCTATTTCCATTGTTGTTACAGAGCCTGTAGGGCTTGGCGGAGTGACTGTTCCTTTGTAACTTGGAATCTTTTCTCTAACTGTAGGATCGGGCGAGCTAACCTTATCTGCGACCAACCTGTTGAAAAGAGTTGGATTTCCATTGCTTGTGATTGGCAATGTAAATATTATTTCTGGTGCGCCTTGGTTGTTTTTTCCTGTTCTAGATGCTCGCTGTTGGCTCACTGTTACCTGATCTGCATTTTGAACTAATGCATCAGCCACCGCACCTTGGATACTGTTGTGATCATTTACTATTTCATATCTTATAAAACTAGTGAGAGAAGGTAATCCGTATTCTTGAAATGCAGAATTGAGATCTTTATAGTCTGCATTCTTTGCAAGCGTCTGAGCACCGTCAGGTTTGGTTGCTACGCTTATTCTGTTTAATTTGATATAGCTGGTTGCAAAATTTAAAGGTGTTGAATTACTCACTTCTTGTTCTGTTTTTGGAGCAATTGCTTCTGCATATCCCCCAACCCATAGATTTGATGCAAGCGTGCCGTCATTCCCATTAAGATATCTTTGAGCAAGAGCAAATGCCAAGATAACGATTTGTTCTTTTTGGGCTTTATTGTCTGTGCAAGCTAAGACGTCTTTTAAGGTGCTTTGCAATACCAAGAGTTTTTTCTGATTATTTGGATTTAATCCTTCCTTGTTTATATTTGCTTCCAAAACCATTAAGAAACGTGATGTTCCCAAAAATAAATCAGTTTTGTTTTGGTTAATTTCGTTACATGCTTCGGCTGGCGTTGTTATTGTTGGTTTTGGTAGTGTTGGCTGTGTTGGATTAGAAGGGGTAGCGTCTGGTGCCGCTGGCGATTGTCCATCTTTGCCGCAAGCCAAAAGAAGAAGAATAGGAGTTGCTGACCCCGCTGCTGTAATGAGTGCTCCTACCTTAGCTGCGCCTACGACATAAGGATGTTCTTTTTCAAACCCTTTATACTTTTTGTGCAGGTCTGCTGCTGTTGTGCTCACTATGTCTTTTATTCCGGTCATCTTAAAATCTCCTTTTTACTACAAAGATTGAATAAGGTAATCCTATGTGGGTGTAACGATTAAACGTAAAATAGATTTAATGTCAATAAAATTGTAGGTGAAGAAAATATGATTCGCAGTTTATGATACGTTAAACAATATTAAGGTATTGATTTTGTTAGACAATAAAAATAGAAAAAATAAAATCTAGTGATGTGGGGCTTGTGTCTGATTTGGTTTATTTATTCCTAATGTTGCAATAGCGCTCTGTTTGGCCTGTTACAGAGGTTTCAAATTCTTGGCAAAAAAAGTTGCCACGTGGGCAGTCTCTATCTGTTTGGCAATGGCGTTGCAATACGCAATATTTATGATCTTTAAGAGGGCCTACGGGATGAATTTGCAAACAAGCAAATCCGCCGCCGCAGTCTGCGTCGATACTGCATTCGCGCGAACAATAATCGGCTTTAACCAAAGAAGTTAAGCAAATAAAAGTCTCGCATTGTTCATCGCGTCTAAGAGAAAGGGTAGTAGACACACTTTTGGCACCTTGTGTGGAATCTGTACCGTTATAAGTCACAGGCGGTGTGGTATTGCCAGGCACGCTTTTATCGGGGCAAGATTTACCTAAATCGTTGCCTTCGCATCCTGTGATACCAATCCACAAACAACATAAAAAACTCGTGATTAAAAGACGTGCTTTATGTGTGTAATAAAAAGTCATCCTATCGCCCTAGCATACGTCTGTTTTGGGTTCAATGTATAATATTGGCGTGGCGATTTTTAATTTTACCATTGCAAAAACCTAGATTCTGACCATAAAGTAAAAAGCGCTTTTGTTTTTGAGGATGGGTGTTGAATATGCGTTTTGAATGTCATGCGTGTGGTGCCAAATATTCAATTGCAGATGAAAAAGTAATGAACCGGGTGGCCAAGATTGCTTGTCAAAAATGCCAAGCTCAAATTGTGGTTAGGGGCCCAAGACAAGCCCCTGCAGCCAAACCTGTAGCATCTGTTGTTGCAGAAGATCCCGAACAGTTTGAACCTACTAAAATTGCGACCTTGTCAGAAATAGAACGGATACGCTTAGAAGCGCTGTATCAGCAACAGGTCAAAACGTCTGTTCAAGAAACGCCATTGGCGCAAGAAAGTGCGCGTTTGCAAAGCCGCGGCCACACGTTGTGGTATGTGGTAATAGACGGGCAAAAACAAGGACCACATTTGCTAGAAGAATTGCGCCACAAATTAGACCACAAGTTAATCACCACACGCAGTTATGTGTGGAAAAAGGGAATGAGCGATTGGCAACGCTTAGAATCTTTGGCAGAAATCAAAGAAAGCGATGCATTTAAAGATTTATTTAATCGCCCAGCACAAGAAGACGCTACGTTAGTTCAACCCATGCCACCTGTTCCTCCCAGTGAGGATGCGCAGTCAGACCATGCAAGTCGTGCACAATCTCAGTCTTATCAATTGCAACACGCACAATTAACAGGCCCTTTGCCTGCCATTCCGTCTTTAGAAAAAGAGAGTTCTTCTGCTGTGGAAGAGACTTCTGTTCCATTGTTTAATGCGCAGATTCAAGCAGAGCAAAAATCCAGATCTACACGCGTTGTGGTGGCCATTTTAATTCTTTTACTCGGTGGCGCTGGCGCATTGTTTTATAGCTTGGGAATTTTACACTAAGGCCCTTTGTTTTAAGGCCACCAAAGGATGTATTTATGTTTGGACTTGGTATTGGTGAACTAATTGTAATAGGCATTGTGGCGCTTTTAGTATTAGGCCCAGAAAAATTACCGGATGCGGCGCGCAGTTTGGGCAAGGCTTTGCACCAGTTTCGTCGCGCTGGACAAGATTTAAGAGACGAAGTTCTTTATTCACCTCCGCCAAGTGTAGATAAACCTGTCTTAACATCCCTAGAAACATCCGCAGCACAAACCTCTGTGACGGCGCAGTCTGCTCAGCCTGTTGTTCCTGTAGAATCATCTTTACCTATGTCATTGCCCACTACAACTACAACAGACAAAAAAGAGTAACCCATGCGCACTTCTTTGCAAGATGATGCCGGTCGTGATTTGTCTGGATTGCCTGCTCCTGGATCTGGGTTAGTAGCCCATTTTAAGGAATTAAGATTACGTTTATTTAAATCTATATTGGCCGTTATATTAGGCACCGTTGTGGCCGCCTTTTTTGTCGATCCTATTTTTCAGTTTTTATTAAAACCCATTGCGCCCTATATTCCTGGCGATAAAAAGCTGGTGATTTTAAGCCCGCTTGAACCCGTTGTTATTTATCTTAAAATTGCAGTTGTGGCTGGAATTTTTATTGTTATTCCCTATATTCTTTACCAATTATGGGCTTTTGTTGCGCCTGGTTTATATGTGCAAGAAAAACGGTTGGTGGCCCCTTTTTTAATTTTGGGCACTTTGTTTTTTACGGGCGGCGCTGCGTTTGGTTTTTTTGTTTTTTTGCCTATGACCATGAAATTCTTAGTGTCTATGACACCGGCGCAAGTAGCTGTTGAATACAGTGTAGAACGCTACTTTTCTTTAATGGTCCATTTTTTATTGGCAATGGCCCTTATCTTTGAGCTTCCTTTGGTGATTGCATTGCTTTCTATGATTGGTGTGGTGACTACACGCATGCTTAAGCGATTTAGGCGTTATGCCATTATCTTGGCATTTGTTATTAGTGCTGTGGTCACGCCAACCGTAGATCCTTATTCTCAAGTCTTTATGGCTGTTCCTATTATTGTTTTTTATGAAATAGGTATTTTATTGTCTTGGTTATTAAGAAAAAAGGAAAAACAGAGCATATAATTCGCATCTTAGGTTTAATTTTTGTAGAGTTTGATTTTTAAGTCAGGCTTTTGGCCGAGAGGAATATTTATGGTTAAACCCATTATACGTGTTGTTGCCGCCTTGATCGAACAGCAAGGTCGTTATTTGATTACACAGCGTGCACCCACGGCCTCTTTGCCTCTGCTTTGGGAATTTCCTGGCGGTCGTGTAGAAATGGGCGAATCAGATGAACGTGCTTTGGTGCGTGAACTCTTAGAAGATATGGAAATTGATATCGAAGTCAAAGACAAAGTGTTCGAAGTTACCAAAGAATATGAACGCTATGTGATTGAATTTGCAACCTACGAATGTCGCATGTTGCATTCCTATATTCGTCCTATCAAAGTGTATGATTATCGTTTTGTCAGCCGCGCCGAATTTGCAGATTATGAATTTCCTGGTGCTGACCAAGAAACCATTGATTTATTGATGCGCGAAAAATAAAAGTGCCAGCTATGATCATGTCTTTGGTTTTTTACTTGTGTGTATGTGTGACTGCTTTGAGTGCCATAACCGCACATGCTGATATTTATAGATATATTGACGCATCGGGTGCTTGGCACTTAACCAACGAACCCAAAGGCGTGCGTTATAAAAAATGGATAGAATCCAAAGAAGGATTTTCTTTTTCTTCACAACCCGCAATAGAAGCACCACAAAACGTAGATAGTCATGCCTACGACGAAACTTTTTTAATGGCAGGTAAAGTGCACAATATTTCTCCGTATCTGCTTAAGGCGATTGCCGCACAAGAGTCGGCCTTTAATCCACAGGCGTTGTCATCACAGGGCGCGCAAGGGCTAATGCAACTCATGCCTGCCACAGCCAAACACTTGCGCGTTAAAGATCCAATGGACCCGGTAGAAGCTATTTTTGGTGCAGCCAAACACATGCGCGATTTGTTAGATGCCTTGGGCGATGATCTTAATTTGGCGGTCGCCGCTTATAATTGTGGAATTAAACCCGTTAAATCAGCCATGCGCATTCCAGCTATCGAAGAAACACAAACTTATGTTAAGCGTGTGTTGCAATTCTACGACCGTTTTAAATCGCAAGCACAAGAATCAGCACATTAAAGTAATATCTTTATTGTATTAACGGACACCAGTATGATGAAGCAGAAGATAGACACCATGATGGCAGGTGCATCCTGCAGTATTTTGTTTTTTAGTGTTTTAATTAGTTTGGGTTTTGTTTCTGGCTGTATGCGCCCGGTGTCACAATCTGTTCGCACAGCAGCTGATTCTAAATCGTTAGAAATGATTTCTTTTTTGCATACCAATGATTTACATAGTCATTTGGAGCCTACCCGTTTTGACCAAGAACCAGAGCAGGGCGGTATTGCCCGTTTAAAAACATTAATTGACCAAATTAAGCGTGAACGGGGTGAATCACATGTCTTTTTGTTTGATGCAGGTGATTTATTTCAGGGCACCATTTATTTCCAAATGTTTCAAGGATCAGAAAGCGTTATGGCCGTCAATGCTTTAGGTTACGACGCAATTACTTTGGGCAATCATGAATTTGATCAAGGACCAGAGGCTTTGGTTCGTGCCTTAAAAGGATTACCCATTCAGGTTAATGGTGTAAATTTCGAAGTAGAACCCATTTTTGTGCCAATTGTGGCATCTAATTTAAAAATACCGCCCACGCATTCGTTAAATTCACTTGTTCGTTCTTCTTTAATTTTGCAAAAAGGCCCGCACCGAATTGGTGTGGTGGGAGTTGTAACAGAAACAACCGCACATATTTCGCAACCTGGTTCGGAGATCTTGTTTTTAGATTATGTCAAAACAGTGCAAGAAAAAGTCGACATTTTAGTTGCGCAAGGGGTTAATAAAATTATTTTATTGTCGCATGCAGGCTATGAATTAGATGTGTCTTACGCACAACAATTGCATGATGTGGATGTTATTATATCGGGGCACGATCATGTTTTATTGGCTGATAAGCAAAAGCTTAAGCAATATGGATTGACTAAACAGGCTGCGCAGGTTTTTAATTCTTATCCCACCTTTGTTCAAGATAGAGATGGTGTTTTTACCGTTGTGGCCAGTGCGCATGAATGGGGACGCAGATTGGGGGATTTAAAAATTGCTTTTGATGCGGCAGGCCATGTGTTGCCGGTCGCATCAAAAGCACAAGCGCATTGGGTGTTAGGTGAAAATGCGGCACTTAATGTAGATGCGCAACGTGATTTAGAAGCATCTTTATTAAAAGAAGATCCAAAAGTGTTGGCCCGATTGCAAGCGTATCAAAAACCATTACAGCATTTTTATCAAATGAAAATAGCAGACAATCCACGTTTAATAGAGCACGGATTGGTAAATGGACGCTCATCGCCACTTGGGAATTTAATTTGCGATGTGATGAAACAAGCGTCTTTAGCAGATGTGTGTTTAATGAACAGTGGGGGCATTCGCCAATCTTTAAATCAAGGGCCTGTGTCTTATGCTCAGGCACTTAGTGTGTTGCCTTTTGGTAATCGTTTGGTCGTGATTGAATTATCAGGGCAAGCTTTGATTGATGCATTGGATAACGGTTTGTCTTTGGCGCATGGACGTTCTTTTGGTGCATTTCCTCAGGTGTCTGGGATGGACATTTTTTATTGGCCACAACAACCTGAATTATCGTCTGGGTCTGTACGCCAAGCTTCTTTGAAAGGGCTGTCTTCTGTTGTTCGTGACCTTAAAATTAACGGACGCCCTGTGGTTTTAAGTCAAATATATCGTTTAGCAACCAATCACTTTTTAGCGCAAGGTGGAGATTATTACGAATCGCTTAAAAATATTTGCCAAAAACAACCCAAGTCTTGCGTGGATACGCAACAGGTTATTTTGGATTTAATGATTACTTATTTAAAATCTCAACGCAAAGCGTTAGAAATAGATAAAAACCGAATCATACCGTTGACTTTTTAATTTTATGTGATACAGTAATCGCGAAATCGAGGAAGAGAAATGAAGAGGTGTTTATTTGCTGCCAGTGTTCTAAAATTTAGAGGTCAAGGCCGCAGAGTTCAGCACAATACTCGGGAGTTCCGCCTGCTTTAATACATTTTCTCCAGCATTGAAATCCAGGTGGCGGGGAAGCGTTCACGCCTTGAGTAGCCTGAGTGGAAAGAACGAATAGGGCAACAGCAGCAATAATTAGTTTTTTCATTTTTTACTCCTCTTTTGTTTTTGGTTGGCAACTGATTTCCAACCATTTTCGTTAAATAACACCAAGTTTTTCTGATTTCAATCCTTTTGTGTGTAAATGTGGAATATTTTTGACTTTTTGTTTGTTTATTCCCTGTTTGACAAGAAAAGCGATTTAGTTGGTTGAATTTAATGAGATTTTATGATTGGATGACTGCAGACTTTAGTTTAGGCGGTTTGGAGAAGTACTAACAGGTGGGCTTTTATTCGTGGTAGCATTGGGCGTAGCAGGCGTCAACGTTGCCACCTGCTTTAAGGCAGCGTTTAAAGCACACAAATTCTGTGGGTGCAGCTGCGTTTACGTTTGTGCTTGTGTTGCTTGCAAACAAGAATAAAGAAAGACCAGCGATAATTAATTTTTTCATTGTACTACTCCTAACTACATTTCTTTATGTTCTGCCACATTAGCAGATGTTTCGTTAGTATCATCGTATTTTTTTGAATGCAAGAATTATTTTTAATCATTTTTAGTTGTTAGTTTTGCGTTAAAAAATTTGGGCAAAAAAATCATAAACTTAACGGTTTATCTGATTTATCTTTTTTTATTTAAATATCTTGTTTGGACATTATTTGTGGAATTAATCTTCTATTATTTCCCACTCTGTGCCGGTTGGCGTGTCTTTGATCATTACTTGTTTGCTGAGTAGTGTTTGTCTTAGGGTATCTGCATCTGCAAAACGTTTTTCTGCTCTTGCTTGTTTTCTTAATTCTAGCGTGTGTTCAACAAAAGCTTGATCAATGTGATATTTTTGTTTGAGCTTGTTTTGTCTGTATTGATAAAAAATAATAGGATCCTGTTGGTAAATGCCTAAGACTTGGCCTGCTTGTGTAATTGTTTGTGCGGCGCGTTTGAGTGTGCGCAAATAAGTATCGATTGGTTTTTGTGGTTTTTGAATAAGGTCGTTCATAAACGATAATACTGGACTTAACGTGGCTAGCGCTGCCGATGTATTAAAATCGTCGTTCATGGCTTGATTAAACTGTGGCCACAAGCCGTCGATTAAATCTGCTTTTAAATAAGGTCCTTCTTCGTTTAAGTTTGGATGAGCGGCCAGTAATTGCTGAACTTTAAGTAGTGTTTTGTATACGTAATTGAGTCTTTTTTCTGCGTCTTCTAGATTAGGAAAAATAACAGTATTGCGGCGAGATTCTGCATTAATTGCAAATCCACAAAGATGCGTGGGTTGCTCTAATTCTTGAGTACTGAGTGTTTGTTTGCATTGAGGACATTGGTAGGTGATATCAAAATTAAGTGGATTTCTATAACTGGCTGTTAAAAAATAAGCGCGCAAAGATTCTGGATGCACATAACGTAGCACTTCTCGAATCGTAAAAAAATTGCCTAGCGACTTGCTCATTTTTTCGTTGTCGATATTAAGCATGCCCGTGTGCATCCAATACTTAGCTAAAGGTTGGCCCGTGGCTGCTTGGCTTTGTGCAATTTCGTTGTCGTGGTGCGGAAAAATTAAATCTCTTCCGCCACCATGAATATCGACTGTAGTGCCCACACATTTAAGCAACATGGCCGAACATTCAATGTGCCAACCTGGCCGCCCAAACCCAAAAGGACTTGGCCACGAAGGTTCGCCTGGTTTGGCTTTTTTCCATAGTGCAAAATCAAAAGGATCTTGTTTTTTGTCGTCTTTTTCTACCCGTGCACCAGGTTCGTTTTCGTCTAGTTGTCTTTTGCTTAAGCATAAATAATCGGGAAATAAACGAACCGAAAAATAAACATCACCATCCACCTGGTAAGCCATGCCTTTTTGAATAAGGCGCTCAATTAAATCAATGATGTCATTAATAGATTGGGTGACCAGCGGTGTTTGTGTGGGTCTTAATATACCCAAGGCATCCATGTCTTGATTGTAGGCTTGAATGTATTTGTGTGCGACCTGTTCTGGTGAAATACCTTCTTGTTTTGCTCGTTTGATGATTTTATCATCCACATCTGTAAAGTTTTTAACGTAATTAACTTGATACCCGCAGCTTTTTAAATGTCTGTAAATGACATCAAACATGACATAGGTGCGTGCATGGCCAAGATGACAAAAATCATACACTGTTACGCCACATACATACAGATGAACTTGTGTGGGATGTTGTGGCGTGAATATTTCTTTATTACCAGAAAGTGTATTAAAAATACGTAAAATTGATACTTGTGAATCCATAACTGAATAATAAGTCCTAAAAATGGGTAATTTAAGCTAAAAGTGCTTTTTGGGCTTGTTTGTAAAGATCGGCTGGTACTTTGGATTCGCCCAAGGCAAGCACTTCTTTAAAGCATGCATGGGCGTCTTGGTATAATAAAAGCGCTTGTTGTTCAAATCCACAGTGAACTAAGTAATAGGCTAATAGTGCAGGATCTTGAACAGGTTGATGCTGTTTGAGATCTTGGATCATGATTTGATAATGTTTGATTTTTTGCTCTTTAATGCCTTGAATTTCACCTGCTTGTTTGTGTTGTTCATAAATTAATTCCATCACCGAAAAAGCAGAAATAGTATGAACAGAAGGTGCTGATTGCGTGACTTTTCTTAATTCTAAAAGTGCTTTTTGTGGTTTGTCTTCGCGCAGGAGTAAAGTTGCAAAAGATACGCGTGCGGCGTGCACCCATACATTATCGGCGATTGTGAGGACTTGTTCAAAAGTTTGTTTGGCGGCATCAAATCGTTGTTCTATAAATAAAAAATATAAACCGATGCGGTACAGTGCTTCTGCTGCTTCTTGAGTGCCTGGATAATCTCTTGCAATTTGTGCACGCAAAGTGAGCATTTTTTGATACTCTTTATTTTGTTCACAGGTTTTAATCGCTTCTTGCAATTCATTTAATGACATGACGGGTGCTCCTTTGTTGTTCTTTGCTTATCACATCGCAGCTGCATATATGTGCATGATCTGTGGGGCTACATCAAATTTGACAACACGCACAGTCCTGTTCATGCTCCATAAGTGCGCGTGCCGCCTATTTTATACACGACGCGCACTAATAGTGGCATAAATGACAAGAGAAATCAAAATCATATGACGCAAAGTGATTCGCCTTTTTCTTTTTGGCAACAATTCAGGCTGTTTCCTGCCGCATTACATTTTTATGTGCGCGCATGTCTTAAAATTTCAAGGCGTGATTATGTAGAAAAACCAGTGCGTTTTTTACCTGGATTAACAGCGCAACAACAAAATGTAATAGAAACGCTAAATGCACATTATCACGCTTATTTTGAACAACGACTAAATTATTTGAATAGTTTAGAAAATTATCACTTATTGCATTTGTTACATGTTCATCGTGCTTATTTGCCATCTACAGCAGCGTGTATGGTGGATGTTGGGTCGCGCAATTTTGTTTATTTGCCTGTATTTATGCATTTGTTTTCTCCCAAAGAAATTCATGGTGTAGAAATCGATGCTTATCCATTAATGACCGATGGTCATACACGATTTAGCCAAGCTACTTATTATTTGTCTTTTTATGCGTCTTCTTTTTATCATGTATGTGATTTTTTACGTTTCCGCCATACAAGACCTGGCTCTTGTGATGTGATTTCTATGTTTTATCCGTTTGTTTCGCCCAGGCCTTTTTTGTCTTGGTCTTTACCTAAAAGCGCATATCATCCGGAAAATTTTTTTAAACATGCGCATCAATTGCTTGTGCCTGGTGGCGCTTTAATGATGATCAACCAAGGATATAAAGAATTTTTACGTGCCAGTTACTATGCACAATGGGCAGGATTTAAAAATACATATTATGCGCTGTGTAGATCTTTATTATTGCCACGACCTGATGTGCCTATTTTAAGTGTGTGGAATAGATAACGTTTACATTGATAAGGGCTTGCTGTTTGTAAGTGCGGACGATAATATGCGGCGCTTATGTCTTCTCATCGTGAATCTTCTTATTCTTTGCCGTATTATTTTGCGCCGCTTGAATTTCCATTTGCTGCATCTGTTGGCTATTTGCAAATTTGCACCCCTTATTTTTTAAGTCAAAAAGGATTTAGTCTGGCACAAATTGGCGCTATTTCTGCCACGGGTTTTTTGCCACATGCTTGGAAATTATTGTGGGTACCTTTATTGGATATTGGACATTATCGACGTTATTGGTTGATATTGAGCGCCCTGCTTGCGATGGTGTTGTTATATCTGGTTGGAACGATAGCGCATCCGGAACAATCCATTGGTTTGTATACTTTGTTGATTACGTTGTGCCAGGCTGCTGCGGCAACATCTGGTGCCGCTGTGAATGGGTTAATGGCCACCACAGTCAAACATGAACAGCAAGGGCTGGCCGGTGGGTTTCAGATGGCAGGTAATGTGGGTGGAACTGCTATTCTTGGTGTGTTGCCTATTTGGCTGAGTGATTTTTGGTCGCAACAACAAATTATGTGGTGTCTTATTGTCTTGATGGGCTTGGGTGCCAGTGTAGCACTTTTAATTCACGAAACACCTAAAAAAGACGATCATAAAAACGCTGCTGCTTGGTCTTGGTCCCTTTGGCGTCCTATTAAAAACTTATTAATAGATATTTGGGCCACCGTTAAAACGCGGTCTGGGTTTTTGGGTCTACTTGTGTGTGCGGTGCCCGTTGGTTGTGGTGCTTTAACTAATTTGTTTTCGGGCATGACCAGTGCTTTTCATGTAGATAAACATACAGTTGAAATGGTGAACGGCTTGTGGGGTGGGGTGGTGAGCGCGTTAGGATCTTTGATGGGTGGTTATATTGTAAGCCGCATCAACCGTCCATTGGCTTATTGTTTATCGGGTGCTTTAAGTGCAATGGTTGCATTATTGATGGGACTTTTACCGCTTGGGCCTACCAATTATATAGTGGGTTGTTTGTCTTATATGTTCTTTAATGGGATGGCTTTTGCTTGTTTTGCGGGCATAGTTTTGCAACTTGTATCTAATAAAAAAGCGGCAACAACGCAGTATGCATTATTTGTTGTGGCTTCTAATCAGGCCATTAGTTACACCACTTATTTGGATGGGCGTGCTTCTGTTTGGTTTTCGTCTTTAGGTGATCGTGCGCCTTTATTGGCAGATGCTTGTTTGACTTTTTTGGGAATTACAACGGTTGCTTTGGTGGTTTTTTTGCAAAAACCTAAGCCTTCTTATAACGCAGCATAAGCACGGATAACCCGAAGGTAAGAAGCACAAACCCACCTAAAAAAAACAGATCAAATTGAATATCCAAAAGGCTTGCGTTTCTTAAAATACAGGCTCTAAAAGCACGGCAAAAATAAGTTAAAGGAAATAAATAAGAAATAATTCTTATTTTTTGTGGGATTGTTTCTAATGGTGCAAAAGCACCCGACAATACAAATACAGGCAACACATAAAAAATGGCCAGCTGTGTGGCTTGGCTTTGGTTTTTAGATAAAGTCGAAATGAGCTGACCAAGTCCCAAAGAACCTAATATAAATAAAACAACAAGTAACGAAATAGCAACGTAATGTTTGGATAAACTTACGTTAAAGAGTAACCGTGCAACGCCCATGACATTAACAGTGTCAAATAACGAAATTAAAAAATAAGGAATGAGTTTGCCTATGAATATTTCTGCACCAGACAAAGGTGTTACGGCGAGTTGTTCCATGGTGCCTCGTTCGCGTTCTTTGGCAATAGAAGAGGCCATAATGAGTACGGTGATAATTTGTAAAATAAGTCCAATGACACCCGGCATGGTGAAGTTTTGCATTTTAAGTTGCGGGTTGAATTTTAACTCTGTTTGTAGTTCTACTGGAGCCATTCTTAAAACCGCTTGCGCTTGTGTTTGCACCAAACCTTCTAATAATAAATAACCTGCAGCCAAACGCATATTATGTTCAATTGTTACACGGTGGAGCTCTCTTAAAACAGAAGGCGCAGAAAAAGTGTCGCTGGCATCGACAATGGCTTGAATTTGACCTTGAGTACCGTTTTTAACAGCCGTAGTTAATCCTTTGGGTAAAACGACAATGGCCTGAATGGTGTTTTTGATTAAATCTCGCTTGGCTTGTTCTAGATCTTGTGTGGTGGCTTGATTAAAAATATCTAGCTGAAAGGTTTCTTTTCCTTCTATCGATTTGATATATTGTTCTGCGATAACTTCTTGATCTAAATTAAGCACACGCGTTTTGATGCCCTTAATGTCGCTATTGTTGCCCAACGCAAACCCAAACACAATGGTGAGCAAGGTGGGCATGATAAGCAAAAATAAAAAACTTCTTTTATCTCTGATGATATGAGTAAATTCTTTGAGAGAGAGATGATAGATGTGTTGCAAATAACGCATATTTGCGAACTTATAGCGTGAACAATTAAGACTCAGCAAGTCTGTTGGTAGGTTCGCAATGCTTTAGAAAGAATTCTGTTGCTCATTTTTTGATTGATTAAGTATGTATTGAGCGATTATAGATAACGGGAGACGTATGGGTTATTTTTCTTCTGTCTCTTATTTTTTTTACAAACACTTATTGGTGATTGTTGGCTTGATCCTTTTATGTTTGGTAATCTTTAAAAAAACAATTCAAACGGCGAATCAAACAATGGTTGCGATTCATCCAATAGACGAAACAATAATACTTAACCCACAAGACACCATAAAAGCTGCGCATGGCGCTATAAAGCTTAGGCTTAAGGGTTGTGGTCGAGCTTTTGTGTCTGACGGCAAACACTTTAATCATGAAAAACAGTATTGCGATTTATTGGTCATTGCAAAAGATGGAACTGAAACACTTATTGGTCACAATCCGGAACCAGTTTATGTTGGCCAACTGCGTATTCGTATAACAGGTATTAATTCATGGGGAAGGCAAGAACATGGAATTCCTGCCGGTGGATGTCAGGTTCATATTGCTACGGCACCTGCCGTATTATTTTTGGCGCAATACGAAAAACAAGCAAAAACATGGATATCGTCAGAAAGCATGAGTGTCCCTAAACAGGGATGTGTTGGATTACCTTATGCGCTGTATGCAAATGCCAGCACAAAAATAGGATTTGATTTAAATACGCTGGCAGGTAAAACGGTTGAAATACAAATATGGGAACTGAATATCCAAGAAAAAAAAAGTGGCGGGTTTTATCGTGCGGCTCTGTTGGTTGATGAAAATAAGGTTCTGACGGGTTGGATTATAGTACCTAAAGAAAGTCGACCAGGATCGGGAATTCATCCTCTTAATCTCGCTATTTTGCCGTAAATGATTCGCGTATTGATTTAAATATCGCAATCGTGCTCTATTGAATATTCTGTCATAAATTTTAAATGCATGCGGTGCAAAGGACAACATGCTTGATTCAATCAAAGAATATTGTGGCATTTTTGGTGTTTTTAAAATTCCACAAGCTGCTTATTGGACTTCGCTTGGATTGTTTGCCTTGCAACATCGTGGCGAAGAATCTGCAGGTATTGTAACGCATCATGCGGGCATGCTGCACGGTAAACATGGCTTAGGATTAGTAAGCGATGTGTTTTCTCAAGAACAAGTAGATCAATTGCAAGGAGATTCGGCCATTGGCCATGTGCGCTATTCTACCGCTGGCGGTACAGGAATTCATAATTGTCAGCCTTTTTTAATGCGCTACAAACAAGGTCCTATTGCACTTGCGCACAATGGCAATTTAACTAATGCGGATACACTCAAACACATACTTGCAGAACAGGGCACCGTGTTTAGTTCTAGTTCTGACAGCGAAGCCATTTTGCATTTTATTGCACGCGCACAAAAAGATTCGTTAATTGAACAGCTTAAAGAGGCCTTGTCTTTAGTGAAAGGTGCTTATTGTTTATTATTACTTACGCCTTGGTGTATGATTGCGGTAAGAGATCCACATGGATTTAGACCTTTGGTGGTGGGGCGTAAAACAACACCAACAGGCACTGGATATGTGGTGGCTTCTGAGTCTTGTGCGCTGGATATGATCGAAGCTTCTTATGATCGCGAAATAGCACCCGGAGAAATAGTTGTGTTTTCTTTACAAGGCGTTCAAAGTTATTCGCTTGATAAGGCGCATACACAATCCACGCCTTGTGTCTTTGAGCATATTTATTTTTCTAGACCTGATTCGTTTGTATTTAGCCGCCCAGTTTATGAAACAAGAAAAGCACTTGGACGTGCACTTGCGCAGATTGCGCCGATCAAAGCCGATATGGTGATTCCGGTGCCTGATTCAGGTGTGCCTGCAGCCATTGGCTATAGCGAAGCTTCTGGTATCTCTTTTGATATGGCGCTTACGCGTAGCCATTATGTGGGCCGAAGTTTTATAAAGCCAGAACAAGAAACACGTGCGCTATCTGTTAAGCTGAAATTATCTACCATTCGAAGTGTTTTGGATAAAAAACGTGTCGTTATTGTGGATGATTCTTTGGTTCGTGGGACTACTAGTCGGCAAATGATTCAATTGTTACGTCAAGCAGGTGTGAAAGAAGTTCATTTGCGTATTAGTGCGCCACCGTCTCTGTATCCTTGTTTTTATGGTATCGACATGCCCGATCAGGCACAGCTTATTGCTGCACGCATGAACCAAGAAGAAATTCGCCAATTTATTGATGCGGATTCACTTGCGTATTTAACAATTGACGATGTGCGGCAAGCTGTAGCATATAGTCCTGGGCAATTTTGCGAGTCTTGTTTTACAGGTTGTAAGGATCATGGATAGGCGTTTATTTTTGAAATCATTGTTGTCTTACACCATAAGCGGCACGAGTATTGTGCAATTATTAAAGGCCGATTCGCGCAAAGTTGTAGAAGCTTTAAAGCAAACACGGCATATTGATTTTTTTCATACACACACACAAGAATGGCTTAAGTTAACTTATTGGCAAGATAATCAATATATTCAAAGTGAACTTAAACGTGCCAATCACTTTTTGAGAGATTTTAGAACAAACCAAATTAAAGCGATAGATCCTAAATTATTTGATGTTTTGTGGTTATTACAAAATACAGTCCAAAACCAAAACCATTTTGAAATTATTTCCGGATATAGATCGCCGCAGACCAACCGCATGTTAAGAAAAAAAGGCCACGGTGTGGCAGAAAGAAGTTTGCATATGCAGGGCTTGGCCATCGATGTTCGCCAACCTGGCACTATGTTAGATTCTCTTTATGCAGCTGCGCAATCATTACAAGCTGGTGGCACAGGAATTTATCATGCTTCTAATTTTATTCATTTGGACACAGGTCGTGTGCGTTCGTGGTAAATATATTTCTATGTTGGAGAAAAGGGAATTAAAACCTATTGCAACTGAGCAAGGACTTGCTTGTTAGAAAAGGCAAGGGCAATCAAGCGAACGTGCGTAATGCCTTCTGATTTAAGTGCGTCTGCGTAACCACGTGATTTAATTTGAGCCATGGCAGATTCAAGGGCGCTTGGCAGTGATTCTTTACGTGATAGACTTGCTACTTTAAATTCAATCACA
>Ga0154020_10000882_pt1 | contig 36947 bp, 31 predicted proteins | sample Klosneuvirus_201_FD_109709 | JGI IMG/M metagenome (GOLD analysis project Ga0154020, IMG submission 109709) | Active sludge microbial communities from wastewater, Klosterneuburg, Austria - Klosneuvirus_20160825_MG | ecosystem: Engineered > WWTP > Aerobic digester > Activated sludge | place...
AGAAGATCAGGGTTACTTTTTAATTAATGTGACCCTGCCCCCGGCATCTTCAATACAAAGAACGGATGAGGTCACCAGGCAAGTTGAACAATTTTTATCAAAAGAAGAATCCTTTATTTCTTATACAACAATTAATGGGTTTAATATTCTTACCCAATCCTATCAGCCCAACAATGCCTGTATTTTTATTTCCCTGAAACCCTGGGAAGAACGATCAGAGACCGCAAGGCAAATTGTTGACCGAATGAATAAGATATTAATGACACAAGTAACCAGAGCCAGTGCCACGGCTTTTGGTCCTCCTGCGATACAAGGCCTCGGGAACTCCGCCGGATTTAGCATGATGTTGCAGGACCGTTCGGGTAAAACCCCTCAATACCTTGCCGAACAAACCAAAGCGTTTATTGCTGAAGCACAAAAACGCCCTGAAATAAAACGCATCTACACCACCTTCAACGCGGGAAGCCCTCAAATAAAATTGGATATCGATCGTGAAAAGGCGATGAAACTAGGGGTTCCTGTTTCAAAAGTAACTGAAGCGCTTGGCGCATTTTTGGGATCTAATTATGTGAATGATTTTAACCGTTTTGGAAGGCAGTACAAAGTTTACATTCAGGCAGAAGCCAGCAGTCGCCTTCGTCCGGAAGATTTGAACCACATTTATGTAAAAAACAATGCCGGAGAAATGCTTCCGGTTTCTACTTTGGTCTCCTATTCAAAAATAACAGCGCCTGAATTTACGAATCGATTGAATCTTTTTAGAGCGGCTGAGATCGGCGGAACTCCAAATGATGGCTACAGCAGCGCTCAAGCCCTGGATGCACTTGAAGAAGTGGCTGATAAAGTATTACCGTCAGACATGGGTTACGGCTATATCAACCTCTCCTATCAGGAACGTAATTCACCTAGTGGAAGCTCAGTATTTATAATGGCTCTCGTGTTTGTGTTTTTGATTTTAGCTGCCCAGTACGAAAGCTGGAAACTTCCGTTTAGTGTCTTGCTTGGTACCCCTTTTGTTTTGTTTGGAGGATTGATGGGTTTGTATTTAGCCCGATTGAGTAGCGACGATTACCTCAACAACATGTTTGCACAAATTGGGTTTGTGATGCTCATAGGATTGGCAGCCAAGAACGCCATTCTGATTGTGGAATTCGCAAAAGAAAGTTATGAGAAAGGGGCTAGTTTAATGGATGCTGCAATGACCGCCGCTAAACTGCGTTTTCGGCCGATTTTAATGACAGCATTTGCTTTTATTTTAGGTGTTGTGCCTTTGCTAACAGCTACAGGAGCTGGTTCTCAGGCACGTATTGTAATGGGCATGACCGTTTTTAGCGGCATGCTGGTGGCTACCATCCTCGGTGTGTTGGTTGTGCCGGCACTGTTTGTAATGATAGAAAGCATTGGTAAAAAGAAAAAAGCGGGGAACGAAGAAACGCCAACTCCAGGAACTCAAAATGAAGTGCACTAAAATGAAAAGGAGGTACCTATATTGTTTAATACTACTCGCCGGCTTAAACGCCTGCAAGGTGGGTCCTGATTACAAACGCAGCGACAAAAGTAAAGCGCCCGGCGCATGGACTACTCAGGCTGAGTTTATCAATACTGCCGATACCATCACGAATTTAAGATGGTTTGATTTGTTCAAAGACGACGTATTAAAGGCCCTGATTGATACCGCCATTAAGCACAATTTTAATCTCGCCAATGCCGCATTGCGTATTGAGCAATCCCGTGCTAATTACAGCAATTCAAAAGCCGATCTTTTGCCTGGTTTCAGTTACTTTGGCAGGGCCCGAAACCGTGAACCTCAATCCAATTCTTTCTCTGCACTAGGCATTGCCACCTGGGAGATCGACGTTTGGGGAAAACTGCGTCGTTCAAAGCGGGCAGCTTATTCTGAATTGCTGGCCAGTGAAGAGGGTATGAAAACCATTTTAACCACGCTCATTTCCGATGTGGCTTCGTATTATTTTCTTCTTCGGGATTACGATTACCGTTTAAAGGTATCAGAACAAATCGTACAGAGCCGTCAGGAATATTACGAACTCATCAATGCAAGGTTCAAAGGAGGAGATGTGTCGGAATTGGATGTATTACAAGCCGATCAGCAATTGTCATTCGCGAAGGCCACGGTTCAAAGCATCAAACGCCAATTGGCTTTTACTGAAAGAAGTTTGAATATACTGTTGGGCCAAATGCCACAGGCCATTTCACGTGGTCTGGAAAATGCCGAACAGCCTGATTTTCCCGTAATTCCTTCCGGGTTACCGTCTTCAATCCTTGAGAACCGTCCCGATGTTCGTCAAGCTGAATATAATCTGATGGCCGAGACCGAGCGCATCGGCGTTGCCATTGGTCAGAGGTTACCAGCCTTTAGTTTGACCGGAATTTTAGGAGTGGCTAGTCCTCAACTAAGTAACTTTGTCCTGACCAGTTCTGCTTCGGCCAGTTTATTGGGCCCGCTGTTCAACTTTGGTAAAAACAAACGCCGGGTAACCATACAGCGTAAAGAAGCGGAAATTGCCACAAACCGTTTTCTGAACGTCTACATTTCAGCTTTGGGGGAGGTAGAAGGCTCTCTTGTTTCTGTTCAAACCTATAAGGAGGAATACGAGGCAAGAAAACACCAGGCCGATGTGGCCAATAAATCGCTGATGTTATCCAAAGAAAGATACAGCAATGGATATACCAATTACCTGGAGGTGCTTATTGCTGAAGGCATCGCATTGGATTCCGAATTACAAGCCTCAGCCACCCGCGGGCAACAACTCTCAGCCTATGTACAATTGTACAGAGCGCTAGGTGGAGGGTGGTGATTAAAGCCAAAAGTTAAAAGTAAAAGCTTGCCCTGAGTTTATCGAAGGAGGAGACGAAGGGTCAAAAGGTAAATTTGAGCAGTGTAGAACTTTCTTAACCTTTAACCATTCGTGTAATTCTGCCTCTATCAGTGAAATTCGTGTAATTTGTGGCAGTTATTAAAATTAGTAATCAAAAATCCTCTCTGTGTAACTCAGTGAAGAACTCAGAGACCTCTGTGTTTAAAAAAAGTCGACAGTGCACAGGAACCAATTAGAAATCAGCAATCAGAAATTTCTCTAACTTTTATGGTTCTGTTACCGGAACAACAGGAGCAGTGTCAGCCTTCTTTTTTCCGTTGAGAAGAAAGTTAATACTTCCCCCAAGGTTAAATTGCCAGAACGTGGAGTAGCCAGTTACCCCTGCACCTCCGCCCCCGGTTCCGAAATACAATCCCCCGCCCATAGCTTGAACCGCAGAGAGTAACTGCCCATGAAAACGAATACTGATTAAATCATTGGCTTTTACTTTAAGGCCTAGTCTAAGACCCCAACAAAACTTCTCGGCATTCTCATCTTTGGAGTTGTCCTTTGTATTCAATACACCCAAACCTGCATTAAAGGTGCTAAAACCACTCACCCTGTCAGAAAAGGGTTGGTAACGGGTTCCTCCAATCAAATAATAGTCGATGCTTAGTTTGCCGGGGGATCTGTCGATTGAATTAACAATGTTGGAGCCTGAAATACTTGAAATGGGCTGATCAAGGTACCCATCGGTATCCAAATGTTGGTAAATGAGTTCAATTGCCATTCTTTCTCTGAACAAAAACTCAAAACCACCGCCCCATTGAAATCCATCGTTAATCTTTCCCTCATAACCTTCATTGGTTACCACCTTATCAGCAAAAGAATAACTTTCAAACGTAAGCAAGGTAATATCAACTTGTGCGTTAAGTTGAGTAAAAGTCAATACCAGAACCAGGGCGAATATTTTTTTCATAGTGGAGGTTTTAGTGTGCTAATGTAACCCATTTAATTTTCAAAATGAAATGACTTTCATAAGTCAGAACCGGTTATAAGCCTTGGTCATCAGAATATTTAATGTACTTTCGTGGCATGAAATCACTTTCTTTTCTGTCTATACTGACCGCGCTCATCATTTCTGCATGCTCCCCTTCCCAGGACATTGTTGCCTCCTATGTGGATCGTCCCAATCTACCAAAAGAGCCTTATAAAAAGGTATTTGTTATGGCATTGTTGCAGGATAACATTGCCCGCGGACAAATTGAGAACAAGATCTCAGCGCAATTGGTAAAAAGAGGGAAGACGGTTGTGAAAAGCTCTGAGCTTTTTCCTGTAAAACTCAGCAAAACGGAAGTGAGCAATGAGCAATTGATACAAGTAATTAAAGATCAAGGCTGTGATATGGTGTTCACGGTGGCTTTGCTGGATGTGAAAACCACGCAATCCTATCAACCAGGCACCACTTATGCGCCTTACGGCTATGGGGCCTATGGTTCCTACTACGGGTATTACGGCTATTACGCGGGTTATACCTCAAGTCCGGGCTATTACGTTACCGACCGCTCTTACTATGTTGAAACCAATTTTTATGATGTAAAGTCCGACAAACTGATATGTTCTATTCAATCAGTAGCTTACAACCCAAGCAATTTCGATTCCTGGTTTGTGGATTATTCCCGTCTTCTGGTTTACCAGTTGAAAAAAGAAGGCGTGATAAAAGAATAACATCTAAGCTCAAACTCTGCGTTTTTAGTGTTTTTTCCTAACTTTAACCGTGCTGTTAAGGATTAACGAGGATAACATCCGCTTTGAGGACATTCAAACCATTACCACCTGCTTAAAAAACGGGGGCGTGATTATTTACCCAACGGACACCGTTTATGCCCTGGGTTGTGATATCCACAGCATGAAGGCTTTGGAGAAAATTTGCAAACTCAAGGGCATAAAATTAGAGAAAGCCAACTTTTCATTTGTGTGTTCTGATCTTAGTAACCTTTCCAATTACACCAGAGCCATCCCCAACCATGTGTTTAGAGTGATGAAACGCTCCCTGCCCGGTCCTTATACGTTTATTCTTGAAGCCAATAACGAAGTGCCGAAGCTTTTAAAGCAAAACAAAAAAACCATAGGGATTCGTGTGCCGAACAACGGGATTTGCAGCGCCATTGTAAAAGGACTTGGCAATCCCATCATCTCCACTTCCTTGCACGACAACAGCGACGATATTCTCGAATATTTTTCTGACCCTGAAGTCATTCACAGGCAATATGGTGAAATTGTAGACCTTGTGGTTGACGGGGGCTTTGGAAACATTCACCCCTCTACAATCATCGACTGCAGTGGAGACGAAATGCTTGTGGTAAGGGAAGGCATGGGCAGTTTGGACGTTTTGGCCTGAAGGAGCAGTTTTAAAACAAATCCCAATTTTGTAGAAGGCCTGACACAGGTCATTTTTAGCAGAAGCAATTAGCCCTAACTTCATTAAAAATAGAGATCATGAATGTTTCAAATAAAACCATACTGGTTACCGGAGGTGGTGATGGCATGGGGCGTGAGTTGGTGCTTTTATTGCTTAAAAAAAACGCCCGTGTAGCTGCCATTGACATTCGTCAGGAGGCCCTTGAACAAACAAAGCAACTTGCAGGGGAACACAAAAACAGATTGTCAACCCATGTGCTTAACATCACCGACAAGGCAGCAGTTGAAAAATTACCGGAACAAATAATCGCCGCGCATGGCAGCATCGATGGATTAATCAATAATGCAGGCATTATTCAACCCTTTGTTAAGATAAAGGATCTGCAATACGATGCCATTGACCGGGTGATGCAGGTGAATTTTTACGGCATGTTGTACATGACCAAAACGTTTTTACCACATTTACTCATGCGGCCTGAGGCCCATATTGTGAATACATCCAGTATGGGCGGTTTTTTACCGGTGCCGGGACAAACCATTTACGGCGCTTCAAAAGCGGCTGTGAAACTCTTTACCGAAGGGCTTCATTCAGAATTAACAGAAACCCAAGTGAGGGTAACCATTGTGTTTCCCGGGGCCATTGGCACACACATTGCAGAAAACTCAGGCATAGCATTTAGCAAAGAAATGCAGGACAAATCCAAATCGAGCTCCATAAAAATGTTGCCCGCGTCGAAAGCCGCTGAACTTATTATCAATGGCATGGAAAAAAACGCTTACCGTGTTTTAGTGGGTTCTGATGCAAAATTTATGGATTTCCTTTATCGCTTAAATCCAAAATTCGCTGCTGGCTTCATTTACAAAAAAATGAAGTCGCTATTGGCTCCCTAACACATCAAGATCATCGTGGCTTGCATTTATATTGACGGAGACAGGCCTTACAAAAAAAGTCGATGAAAAATAGCAAAGGATTATTATTTTTAGGGCTTGATGAATAAAATAAACATTGGGCATACCGAATTGTCAATGCGTGAAGATGGAATCGTTGAGGTAATTGCCAGCAATAACGTTTATACGGTGGATGACATCAAAGCCATACATGGAGCTATTGCGCAAATCAAAAAGAAGGAAAAGGAATTGATCTTACTCTATGCTGAGCAGTTCACCTCACTTGACCAGGACGCAAGAAAGTACCTTTCGACTAAGGAATCAGGGGCACACTCTATAGCAGAAGCGTATGTGATCAGAGCCTTGGCCCAGAGAATACTTATGAATTTTTTGATCAGGGTATCGGGCACGCCTGTTCCGGTAAGATTTTTCACGGATACCGAAGAGGCGGTAAAATGGCTTAGGAGTATGAACGTTTAAGAAATGTCATTCTTCAAATTGTCAAACACATCACAGCAGTCTCCCCGATACTTTTCGGCCTAAATAAAGCCACGGTTTGGCTTACCCTTCTTTTCTTTTATTTCATTTTGTTAAACATATAGCGACTAATTTTCCATTGTCCGCTTAGTTTTTGAAGAACAAAAAGCTCTCTGTTTTCTTCTGCCACAGTTTGTCCGTTGGCATGAATGAGAGTGCTGCCTTTAGAACGTGTCATAGCAAAGGCATAGTCGCCATTTACCACAATTTCGTCAATGAAAAATTCTATGTTTAATTGTATTTGAGAAAACACAAACTCATATGAACCTTTAATTTGTTCTTGCCCTATTGCAGAAGGCGCATTTGATGGCATAAACACACCGTCGGCGGTATAAAGCGGTAATACTTTGTTTACGTCCGACGCGTTTAAAGCGTCACGGTAGGAGAAAAGTAATTTCTCGATAGCTGTTTTTTCTGTTGTCTGTTCCATTGTTGTTTGATTTGAATGCTTTGAATGATTTTCTGTTTGATTTTGGCAAGCAACTAAAGATGTTAGAAACATTGCGCTGAAGAGTATCTTTTTCATTTTTAAAAGTGGATTATACATTTGTAAGTTTGCTTTTGCCTTCAATAAGCGTTACCGTTTTGCCCAATGGTCCAAATTGATGCAAATCGCCAAATACCTCAATTCGTATGGCAGTGTCTAAACCACCAACATGAAGGGGATCGAACCCGCTACTGCTTATTAAATCCTCGATTGCATTGTTGCTGTTTGTGTTGTCAGATGCATAGAACAAAACTTTTCGTTCAGGTTGTGCAAAGGCATCGCTTAATAAGGTTGCTGCTCCTAAGGTACCAAAAGCTTTAACGAGTTTAGCACTTTTAGGAACGAATTCATACAAAATACTCGCAGCCGATTCATTTTCCCCAATGATTTTTTTGAAGCCACCGTTTCCATCAGGCGCAATTGGATTAGAAACGTCTATTATGATTTTTCCGTCTAATTCTGCCGAATAAGTTTTGAAAAAATCTTTCAATGCTCCAAAGGAAATGGCTGGAATAACCACGTCTGCTTCTTCAATCGCATCAGCGGTTTCTTTAGCTATTGCCAAATTGCCTAATTCATTTGCAAAGGCTTTAGACTTTTCTATTTCTCGTGAAGCAAGAATTACTGGCTGCTTGCCTTTCGTTAAATTGGTGGCGACTGCCTTGCCAATATTGCCTAATCCAATTATGGCTACTTTTGTTTTAAGTGTTGAATCGTTCATCGTATTATTTTTTAAAATTGTATGTCGATACTGACATAACAAAGATGCGATGAACGAAAGCCTTACACCTATAAGCTTGTTTAAGAAATAGTCTTAATGTAGATTAAGGGAACTTTACTTAAGGCTTCTTTCATTCCTTATTTTGCTAAGGAATTCTGGGGTAACGCCAAGATAAGATGCAATTTGTGTATTAGGCAATCGATTGGCCAGATTAGGATACTGTTCCAAAAAGCTTTCATAGCGTTCGGAAGCGGTCGTACTGAACGTTTGAAGAAGTCGATTTTGAAGTTCAATATATTTGTCTTCAATGATGACTCGGAAGTTTCTGTCAAACTTCGGATAATGCGTGTATAAATACCAAAGGTCTCCCTTAGAAATTTGAAGGATAACAGAAGGCTCAACTGCCTCGATAAACAATTTTGATGGTCGTTCTTTGTGCAGGCTGTCAATATCCGTTATCCAATCGTCTTCAGCAGTGAATGAAAGATTGTGTTCTGTGCCGGAATTGTCAACACCATACATTTTAAAACAACCTTCAACAACGTACGTAAAATACTTACAAGTGTCGCCTTCTTGTAAAATGTATTGTTTGCGTTTTATTTTACGCTCTGTCAGGCGACTTGTCAAGGCCTCTTTTTCGTTGTCACCCAATGGAAGGTACTTGTCAAAATGTTTTATAATATTTTCCATTTATTTCTTGTTCTCGGGCGTCTGTAAGGCTTGCTTATAGCGTTTTGCAGCTTTGTGTTCGGCGGGCTTTGGAACACTCAACTATCTAAACCCATAAAACTAAATTAGTAGCCGAAATGCTGCCTCTTTTTTTGCTTGTATGAAAATACAACTTTCTACGAAAAAGGTAGAATTACACACAAAAAACTTATACTTTCGCCCGCTGACACAAAGGTGCTGGTATAAACAGTTAATTTTTTATCAGTTTAGACGTGAATGTTTTATTTGTTTCAAGATGTTTAATCGTAAGGAAATAAAGTCCGGGTATTAAGCTAGTCTGAACTTCTCCATTAGATTTTTCGTTCTTGTAAATCAATTGTCCAACACAGTTGTAAATGGTTATATCTAAAACACCTTTAACACCCTCGATTTTAATAAAGTTGTCGAAAGGATTTGGATACACTTTAATATGCGGGTCAAAATAATTTTCGTTAATATTTACTGGTGACGAACAAGTTGAAGGTATGGAGTCAGTCGTGTAAAAGTTTGTGCAAGTGTTGCAAAAAATACTTTTAAAAAAGCAGCTTGCGCGTCCTGCTCTAAAAACGCTACTCGCATTTCTGAAAACTCCGTGCCCTCCAATTGTATCAACAGTTAGTTCGCTACAAATATTTTTTGCTATTAAGTCATTGTGTATAGTTCTGGAGCCATTTAATGTATAATGTAGGAAGGAATTGTCTGCATCTATTTTGACGATAGTGTCAAGTTCTCCATGGAAAGCTATAGTAGGAAGCATTTCATTGAAATCCACTTCCGTTTTAGTCACCCCGCCCCAATTATTAAAAATACCTTTAAAAGAATAAGTATTACTTAAATTATTACCAGATGTATAAAGATTTCCTAATTCTGCACTAACAGATGTTGCATTGTACAACAACGAGACACTATCGAGTTCAAATTGGTCTGCATACACCATACCCAAAGCAAGCAACGATCCTGCACTTTGTCCACCAATAAAAATCCAATTGGTATCAACTCTAATGGCATTTGCATTATTAACGATATGTCGCATTGCAGCGTGTCCATCTTGAATAGCTCTGTATCTTGCTTTATACTGACCATATTCGGTAAAGTTGTATCCAAGTCGATAATTTACAGTGGCACAAACGAAGCCTCTTCTAGCCATGTGTATACACAAGTCTTTTATGTCACCTGATTGCTTGTCACCTGATGAGAACCCACCGCCATGAAACAACATAACAAATGGTCGCTTCGTAGAGAGGTCGATTGTAAGGTTTGGATAGTATATATCCATTCTTAATGCGTAGGCATTTCCTAAGTGGTCTAACGCACTACCGAATTGAACATTTGCTGCAACTGAAATTTCGGTTGAGTCAAAATAGGCCATCTCTGTATATCTTGTGTCGTTGGTGCAATATTGTCCATTTATATTTCCGATACCTGAGAAAAAAGAGATTGTCAGGATAAGAATTTTATTTTTCATGTCGTACCTATATTAATTGCTCATAACGTTTTCGCGGTTGGCGCCGGCCGCATTCTCCGAACTTTTGCTGCTAATCGAACCAATGTCCACTCCGAAGGAGTCCTTCGGACCGTGAAGATAAATATTTTGAAGCAGCCGCGCTACAATGTCCCCCTGCGACTTGCCCCGGCCGAAGCGTCGGGGAGCATGCCTTTATTTAAACAGCGTTTGCTTACGAGAAGCTGTTCTCGTCCAGCTGGCGCCAACCGTGTGTTAGCACTTGTTTTTTGTCTGTCAGAGAGCCTAATCCCAGATATGATTTTGGATAATTTTTGTGGAGCATTTTGACCTGTGAAATAGCACTTTTTATCTAACGACAGCCATTCTTAAGGTCTTTGAATCTCCAGATCCAGCAACTCTAAGAAGATAGATACCTTCGTTGGGAATCGAGATTTTTAATTCACAGGACGTTAGTTGTGTTGCGAAAATTAATCGGCCCAAGTCGTCTAGTACTTCTACTTTGTCCGAAGTTCGTTGCGTTAATAAGGTAAATTCTCCATCTGAAGGATTTGGAAATACACTAACACTAAGTAAATCGTTTTTCCTTTCTGTTATTCCGATACATTCGGATACTGAAATAGAAATTGTTGCTTTTATCGAACATGACGCAAAGTCATTGAATCCCGTAACCTGGTATACAGAAGATGTTGTCGGTGTAACAATTATTGTACTAGTTGTTTGACTAGCATTCCAACTATACGAGTCAGCGCCGAAGGCAGAAAGTAAAACTGGGGTACCAGAGCAAATCAATGTTGATGAAGATGCGACCGTTAAATTTGGTGGATTACAAGTTACTTTTCTGATTCTGTGGTTATTTCGATCTGCGATATAAAGGTTTCCGGAGGTGTCGATTGAAATACCTGTTGGATAACTTAATTCCGCACTTGTTGCTAACCCTCCGTCACCAGAAAATGCATAAGTTCCGTTTCCAGCGACAGTATTGATTAAGCCTGTCAATGCATTTACTTTTCTGATTCTATTATTGTTTCTGTCAGCAATGTATATATTACCAATACCATCCACTGCAACTCCATACGGTTGATTCAACTGAGCATTTGTAGCAACGCCGCCGTCACCAGAATAACCCTGTCCTCCATTACCAGCAATAGTACTAATAATGCCAGTTGAGAAAGTCACTTTACGAATTGTACTATTTCCCTCATTAACTATGTACAAATTGCCTGAGTGGTCTACTGCTAACCCCGAAGGATAACTTAATTGAGCGTTAGTGGCTATACCTCCATCCCCGGAACTTCCATTGGTTCCATTTCCGGCGATGGTTGTAATAATACCTGATGTAGCATTTATCCTCCGAACTCTCATATAGTCTGAAACGTATAGATTATTTGAATCGTCTATACAAATACCCCAAGGCTGGCTCAGTTTTGCATTTATTGCTAAACCTCCATCTCCAGAAAAGCCCGGTGTTCCGTTTCCTGCAATAGTGGTGATGATGCCTGTAGAAGCTGATATTTTTCTAATTACGTGAGCGCCTGCGTCAACAAAAAACACGTTACCTAAAGAATCTAATGACACGCTAGTCGGATTTTTTGTTGTAGCGCTTGTAGCGGCGCCTCCATCACCTGAATAACCAAAAATTCCATTTCCCGCTATAGTTGTTACAATACCATTAGAGGCATTCACCTTTCGAATTACATGATTAAGTTGCTCTGCGATATATAAATTGCCAGTTTTATATACAAAAACCCCTTCAGGCAGATTTAGTTCGCAGACTGTTGCTTGAAATCCATCTCCGGAATACCCCGCGGTCCCAATTCCAGCAATTGTCGTGATTGTTTGTCCGGAATATTTGTTATTTAGGACAGAAAACAAAAGCATGCAGACCAATAGTGCATCTCGGCTTTCAATTCCCATGAAAAAGTTATGTTGTCTTCTCATCAAAAATAGGTGCTAAATACCATATAGTCCTGATGTTATCATCTTTATCTGGCGTAATTATTGGGATAAGGATGATAAATTCAATCCAATCGATTAAAGATAAACTTTTTTTAGGCCCCCAAAAACCCTCACCTTAGGCGTTGCTTTTATCCCCAAACCAAATCAGCGCCATCTCATAGCCCTTCAGCCCAAAGCCGCTAATGCTGCCCTTACAGTATCTGCCCAAATAAGAAACATGACGGAAATCTTCCCTCGCAAAAATATTGCTGATGTGCACTTCTAAAGTGGGTATTTGAATGGCTGCCACCGCATCGGCTATAGCTACCGAGCTGTGTGTATAACCTCCGGCGTTTAAAACAATGCCCTCCATGGTTTTTCCGGCTTCCTGAATTTTATTGATCAACTCTCCCTCCACATTGCTTTGGAAGTAAGTCAGCTGGTGTTCGGGGAATTTTTTTTTCAGGGTTTCAAAATAGCTTTCAAAACTCTGCTTTCCATAAATGTCCGTTTCGCGTGTGCCCAGCAAATTTAAATTGGGACCGTTGATAACAATTAACTTCATGCCCTGAATTTACAATTATTAGGCGATAAATTTGAGTGCATGTCCAACTGGAAAGTCTTAGAAAACCGATTTAAGCAGTATTTATTGCTGGAACGCTCCCTTTCCGTAAACAGCCGTGAGGCTTACCTGAGGGACATCGCTAAATTGAACGCCTATGCCGAACTTTTCCTGGGCAACAAAAGCGCCGAAGCCATTAATACCAGGGAACTTCAGTCCTTCAGCGCCTGGATAGCAGAAATGGGTTTTTCGGCCTCCACACAGGCCCGGGTACTATCGGGCGTGAAGGCCTTTTATAAATTTCTTTTGTTAGAAGATATTGTTAAAAGCAACCCGGCCGAATTGCTGGAGAGTCCTAAACTCAGCCGAAAACTGCCGGTGTTTTTAAGCGTACACGAGATAGACCAGCTGATAAATGCGATTGACAGAAGCACACCCGAAGGCGAGCGCAACCTGAGCATGCTGGAAACCCTTTACAGTTGTGGACTTCGCGTGAGCGAGCTGGTGAACCTGAAACTCAGCGAACTTCACCTTGATGAGGATTACATGAAGGTTTTGGGCAAGGGCAATAAGGAACGCCTGGTGCCGGTTGGAAAAATCGCCAAACGATTATTGGACAACTACATTCAACAGGTACGCTGCAAGGTGCCGGTAAAAAAAGAGGCGGAAGACATTGTTTACCTGAACCGAAGGGGGTCTAAACTCTCGAGGGTCATGGTGTTTTACATCATTAAGGACCTGGCACAAAAAGCAGGATTGAAAAAAGTACTGAGCCCTCATTCCCTTCGCCACTCCTTTGCCACCCACTTGGTAGAAGGCGGGGCCGACCTGCGCGCTGTTCAGGAAATGCTGGGACATGAGAGCATTACAACCACTGAAATTTATACCCACCTCGACCGGCAATACCTGCGTGATAATATTTTAAGCTACCACCCCCGAAACAAAAAATAAGTACATTTGTTTCAGGCCTATGAAATCCTTTCAAATCCCTGAATTTTACCGCAGCCCCCTTATTTCCAAAATTAAACAGCTCCGCCGTTTGCAGGATCCCCGCAAAAAGGACCTTAGTCCTGGCGTGTTGGATTTCGGTCCGGTTCAATTTTTACTGGCCAGACATTTTGGTTTTTGTTACGGGGTAGAGAACGCCGTTGAAATTGCCTTTAAGGCGGTGGAAGAGAACCCGGGCAAACGCATTTTTTTGTTGAGTGAAATGATCCACAACCCCGAAGTGAACAAAGATTTGCGGGAAAGAGGCGTTGATTTTTTACACGATACTTTGGGAAAGGAATTGATTTCACTGAATACACTTACTAAGGAGGATGTGGTGATGATTCCGGCTTTTGGCGCTCCGCTTGGCTTGATAGAGACCCTTGCGAAAAAGGGAATTTCTACGGAAAAGTACAACACCACCTGTCCTTTTGTTGAACGGGTTTGGAAAAAATCGGAGCAAATCGGCAAACAGGATTATACCATCCTTATCCACGGCAAAGTGAAACATGAAGAGACCCGTTCTACGTTTTCGCGTTCGGAGCGCGACAGCAAGGCCGTAGTGGTGCTGCGCGATATGGCAGAGGCCAAAGCTTTGGGTAAATATATTACTGGAAATAGTACACAGGATCAATTTGAAAGGGAGTTTGAAGGCAAGTTCACCAAAGGCTTTTCCATTAGGGAGCATTTAAGCAGAGTAGGGGTAATCAACCAAACCACTATGTTGGCCACAGAAACACAGGCCATTGCCGATTATTTTAAACAGCTGATGAAGGAAAAGTACCCTTCTGATGAAAGTCAAAACCATTTTGCCGATACCCGCGACACCTTGTGTTATGCCACCAACGAAAATCAGGATGCCACTTACGGACTTTTAAAATCAGAGGCCCATCTGGCTTTGGTGGTTGGGGGGTACAACAGCAGCAACACCTCGCATTTGGTGGAATTGCTGGAAACAAAATTTCCAACCTATTTTATTTCTTCCTACAAGGAACTACTCAGCAAAGAGAAGATTCGCCATTTTATCTACGCTGAAAAACTAACCCGGGAAACCAACCATTTTCTTCCGGAAACCAATCCTTTAAAAATTATTTTAACCTCCGGGGCTTCCTGTCCTGATTCAGAACTCGAACAAGTCATTAACAAAGTAATGTCCTTTTTTCCTTCTGCTAAAACAACAGATGAGGTGATTGGTGAACTAAAATTTGAAGCGCATGAAAATTAACCTCAATAAACCCTTGGTGTTTCTCGATTTAGAAACCACGGGACTTAGTGTTGGCAGCGACCGCATTGTAGAAATCTCCCTTTTAAAGGTGAACATCGACAATAGTACTGAAACATTAACAAAACGGGTGAATCCCGAAATGCCAATTCCTGCTGTTGTTTCGGCCATACATGGCATTTTCGACAAGGATGTGAGCAATGAACCGACCTTCAAAGAGCTGGCCCCTCAGTTTATAAAGTTTATCGGCAATGGGGATTTTGCAGGATTTAATTCCAATAAATTTGATATTCCAATTTTGCTCGAAGAGTTTTTGAGGGTGGAAATTGAATTTGACATTGATGGCAGAAAACTCATCGATGTGCAGAATATTTTCCATTTGATGGAGCCACGCAACCTGAGAGCAGCCTATAAGTTCTATTGTTCCAAAACCCTTGAGAATGCCCACAGCGCCGAAGCCGACGTGAAAGCCACCTATGAGATTTTTTTAGCCCAATTACAACGTTACGAGGGTCTGAAGCTGACTGATGAAAAGGGAAACGTAACAGAGCCTGTGGTGAACAACATTCAAAAGCTTTCCGAGCTCAGCAGCAAATCCCGCAACGTGGATCTGGCAGGTCGCATTGTGTTTAATGAAGGGGGTATTCCTGTTTTTTCTTTTGGCAAACACAAGGACAAGGCGGTGGTGGAAGTGTTTACCAAAGAACCTTCTTATTACAACTGGATGATGCAGGGGGATTTTCCTTTGTATACCAAGCGCGTGATTACCAAGCTAAGGTTGGGAATGAAGCAGTAAGACCAATTGTCTTTCTTGATACTACTGCTTTTGATTATTCAGGGGCCTAATTGAAGTGACGGGTCTTATAATAATTTGTCACGTCGAGTAGCGCTTTGTAGACTTTTGGACTGAGCGCATATCGAAACGCCTCCAATAAACTAACCCTCTGAGTGTCTCTTTTCGATACGACCCATACCGAATGCACAGGGGCCTAATTGAAGTGACAGGTCTTATAATAATTTGTCACGTCGAGTAGCGCTGCGTAGCCTTTTGGGATGAGCGCGTATCGAGACCTATAGAACGGGCTAAGCAACACGTAATTGAAAGGATAAGCGAATCATGTCTTCCCCTTTTTCATAACCGCCTCCGTTGCTTTCCTCACGCTTTTGTGTTTTAGCAATTCTTTTTTAGCCAGGCCTTTGTCTTTCATTCCGGTGTTGCGCATCAGCATGGCGGTGCCGCGCTCAATCAGTTTGTTGTTGCTCAATTGCATGTCCACCATTTTATTGCCCTTCACGCGTCCAAGTTTTATCATTACCGAGGTAGAGATCATATTGAGCACAAGTTTTTGCGCCGTACCGCTTTTCATGCGCGTAGAACCGGTCACAAATTCCGGACCCACCACCACTTCTATGGGAAAGTCAGCGGCTTTTGATAATTCTGAACCGGTATTGCAGGTGATGCAACCTGTCGGAATTTTATGTTTTCTGCACTCCAGCAGAGCCCCGATCACATAAGGTGTTGAGCCGGATGCCGCAATGCCTATCACAAAGTCCTTTGAACTGATCTTGTATTTCTGCAAATCTCTCCAACCTTGTTTCAGATCATCCTCTGCAAATTCAACCGCCTTTCGTATCGCCGCATCTCCACCGGCAATTAACCCGATAACCACACCCTGATCCACGCCAAACGTAGGCGGACATTCACTGGCATCTACAATACCAAGTCGTCCGCTGGTGCCGGCCCCCAGGTAAAACAAACGCCCGCCTTTTATCATCTTTGCATACAAGGCATCAATCAGTTGCTCAATGTTTGGAATTATTTTTTTTATGGCTTTAGGCACTCCACGGTCTTCCTTGTTCATGCCCTTGAGCAACTCCCTGGTGTCCATTTTTTCGAGATGATCGTATTTTGAATCGGATTCCGTGGTTTTCATTTGTGCAGCTTGTTTGTCAAAGATAGGAGCAAAAAAAAAGCTGCCCTTTTCGGAGCAGCTTTTTTATCAAGAGTTCAATGTTATTTGGTGACAATAAGTTTTGCAGCACGTTTTACATTGCTGTCTCCACTTACGCTGATAATGTATATGCCGGCATTCAAATCGCCCGTTTCAAGGGTTTGTTTCATCATTCCGGTACCTGCTTTTTGTGCGGGAAGTGATTTTACCAAACGTCCGTTAAGATCGTACACCTGAATAGAAGCCTCTTCATTGTTTTCGGTTTCAAATTCAATGGTAACGTTACCATTGGTAGGATTCGGGTACATGGTAATGTTGTTCTCGGTTACCCTATCGGCAAACTCATCAACCGATACATAATAGTTGCTCAAATACGTGCTGTTGGTCCAGATACCACGGCCGTTGGTGGCCACGTAAATTTGTCCTGAATTGTAGCAACTGGAGTTGTTCAGGGTTTGTTGTTCAATATCAAAAATCTGAACATTTGGCAAAATGCCGTTGTTTGCTTTAACCCAGGAAGGAGAAGCAGAAGTAATGTCCGGAGTATAATAGATGCCATTATCGGTTCCTACAAACATTTTTTTGTTGTCGTTTGCTTCCAATAAAGCGCAATAGGTTACCACGTTGCTTAAACCTGTACCATCTCGTTTGCTCCAGCCGATGTTGGTGGAATTGGATGTTTTGATGTTGTTGGTGTTGTACAGCACAATTCCCGCTGTTCCGGTAGGTGCTGGATCGTTAAAGGTAATCGCCATAAAAGCATCGTCGTTGGTAACGTTGATGCTGGTAATTGGTTTGGTGAACGAACCAATTAAAGTGGTGCGGTAAGGCGAAGCCGGGTTAATGGTGGCAGCATTCGGAGTTGATGGTGAGCCGCCGTTGTAAGCAAAAACGTCAGTAAAGAATTTACCTGAATAGCTTGAAGGCGATAAATCCATGATATCGGTAATATGAGATACGCGGTAAAGTTTATTATCGTCAGTGGCATAATACAATTCGGTTCCCTTTTTGCTCCACTCAATCAGAGTGGGTTTGCCCGGAATGCTGATGGTGCTGTTTGTTGGAGCGCCATTGGCATCGTCGGTTAAACATCCGCTTTGGCTAACACGAACAAAATTCAAAGGGTCATTCAGGTTGAGCGGTGCCTTGCTCACCACAATGGCATTGGCGCCACCTGTTATTTGCTGGTAATTAAGCGCCAAAGCAAGACGTGCCGAACGCACCATCGGTATTTTTACAGTAGGGTTGGAGGATGGAAAAGGCGGGTAACCTGTACCGCCAACTGTACTAAACGTTCTGATTGGATTGAGAGTGGCAGTAATGGAAGTGTTTAATCCGGTAAGGGTGCTGGAACTTAAACCCTGTAGAGTGAACACAGTGCTGGCAGTTAAGCTTACAGTAAAAATATTAGAAGCCTGATTAACACTACCCGGGTCAAGCACAAAGGTAGAAGCGCCAATCGTACTGTAAGTATCCGCCGTGGCGGTGCCATTGTTTGCAGTTATGGTGTAGATGGTAGTTGCTGTTGGAGTAACAACAAACACAGCATTGGTTTGGCTGATGGCCCCTGGGAAAAGGGTATACGAAGTAGGACTTACCAAAGTGCTGGTGGCGGTTATGGTGTGTTCAACCGGAGTAGCAGCAAGCGTGTAATCACCTGTTGTGGTGATGGTGTATGGCGTGGCAAGCCAGTTGTTCACAGTAATGGTGGGAGAGGTGGAGGTGGCGTTACCAGGCGTAACAACAAAGGTAGGGTTAAGTACAGGTGTGGCCGTATTTGCCACAATGTTGTAGGCAGGTGCAGGGCCATACCTCCAGCTGAGGGAATTGGTTAAAACTGCGGTGTAAGAGGTGGTTTTAGTAGAGATGTTATTGTCTACCACCTGAACCGTGTCTCCGGTTTTGTATTTATAAAACACGGTTGCAAATACCCTGTAATAAGAGGCAGGGTCAGGCACGTTAGCAAAGGTTTGCGTTTTATTGGCAAAAGGTGGCGCGGTAAAGGTAACACTGATGTCGTCGGTAAGCGACTGTGCGTTAAGTGTAAGCCCATGCAAGGCATTGCTGCTTGGGTTTGGACCGTAAGGATTTTCTGTAGTTGAACCCGGCGATATACTAACCAAGGTAAATGAAGGAACAGTGGTTGTTGAGCCAACCGAATAGTTGGGGTTTAATGTGATCATCAAATCTTTTCTGTCGGAACCGCTGAAAGGAACATTTAAAGCAGGGGCGCCAGGCACTGTCACGGTAGCGGTACGAATAACAATGCTGTCAATCAAAGCAAATTTATTCGGACGTGCTGCCTGGAAGCTGAAAGAGGTTTGTGTAGTTAGTGTTGCCAAACCAATCATAGAGGCCTGAAAGCGGCTGGAGTCGTTGTAAAAAATGGCGTTGTCAGGCGATGGGTTAACCTGGCCGTGATTTTCCCAAAGTTTAAAAGGGGTGCCGCTGGTTGCATAACCGGTGTTTACAAAATCGGCTGCTGTTGGAGCCACTTTGGAAAGGGCTCCGCTGTAATAATTTACATTAACCAAAGCCGGGTTGGCATTTTTGGCATTGGTGGTGCGGTATATCCCTCCGGTACCAACAGTTGTTAAGGCAGCATCGGATAGGATCTTGGAATATTCGGCATTGTACACCTCACCACTCAGGTAAGAGATTTCACTCGAAACATTGTCTGCCGTTCCACTGTAGTAGGTCAAACCATTGGCGCCTGTACCTCCAATGAAGCCTGAATACGGAACAACTGCAGTTCCTGGGCTAACGTTACTACCAGTGTTGGCCCCTAAAGGAAAACTTTCAATACTTACAGAATTGAATTGCCCTGTAACCAAACCTTTGTAAAAGGGTTGAAACGAAGGAGGGAAATTTTGATTAACAGAAACTATATCGCTTGAGCGGTAAATCCCGGCATCCGTGATAAAATAGAATTTAGCCGTACTTCCTGTACCTGCAATTTTGATGTCATGAATGTTTTCGTGCAGGTAGAATGGGCTTCCGCTTGCAAAAGGACTTCCGGCCTGAGACCACAAACCGATAGGATTAGTAACATAAGAAGCACTGGTTTTGGTCCAAACGAAAAAGTAATAGCCCCCAATGAACAATTGCCCTGGATTTGTTGGGTTAACTAAAATCACCTGAGAGTAATCGCCGGTTGCAATGGTACCGCCATTGGAAAGTGGGTCAATTTGCGAAGAGCCCTGAACGATTAAACCCCAGTTGGCGCCGGCGTCATCACTAACAAACAAACCTTGAAGTGAAGCAGAGCTATTGTTGGTGTATTTTTTTGCGCAAGAGGCATAGATCACATTCGGGTTGCTTGGCGAAATGGCCAATTCAATACGGCCATAGTTAGAATCAGATAATATTCCCTGAGGTGGAGTGATGCCTGTAAAGCTGGTGAGTGTATTGTCAGTGGATTTATAAACTTTTGTTGCTACTGTGGCCAGTGAACCAATGCCCTCTGAATTGCCAATGCTGAAAAACAAAATGCCGGAAGAGTTGAACTTCACATCAATGCCAACCGTTACATTTAGAGTTGTATTTGGAACTGAAGCCGGGCTAAAACTAGCTCCACCGTCGCTGGAAATAAGCACCCCTAAATTGGTTGCCAGAGCAATGATGTTACTGTTGGTGGGGTGGCAAGCGATGCGATTAATAACGGTTCCGGTGATTGCGGAGCTGGCCACAGGAACCAAGGTATTGCCATTGAGTTTGTATAAACCCGTGCCTGCCTGGGCTTTCACTTTTTGGCCAGGACGAAGGAATCCCTCTCCGGTACCCACGTAAATAACATTATCAAAGGCTTGCGCCATGTAGGATATGTTGCGCACAGAGCCCTGATCGTCCATAGCGGCCCAATTGGCCCCGCCGTCGGCAGATTTAAAAACGCCACTGGTGGTGCTGCCTACAAAAAGCGTTTTTCCGCTTACATCGGATTTATCAACCACCATGTTTCTGGAGCGACCTGCCGAATAAATCGGACCGGCCGGTGCCCAGCTAAAGTTCTGAGCCTCAATTAGTCCTGATAGGGAAATAAAACCCAATAGACCTAAAGTTTTGCCAAGTTTCGTAAATCTTTGAATCATCATACAGCGAATAAGGGGTAAAGTATTTGTAAATTTTAACAAATTTGTTCAAATATACTCAAATATCAAAATCAGAATCCCCTCTTTTTCTCAAAAAAACCATCTTTTTTTAGAACTGGCTTCTTTTCCACTTCAGGCGGTAGGAAACGAAAAAACCCCAACGACCTGAAGGTCAATTGGGGTTTAATAAATTTAAGCGGGTGTTAGAACCTTTCGAGCTGAGAAAAGAAAAAGTCGGCTTCCGCGGCTGCGTTTTTATCGCTGTCGCTTCCATGAACGGCATTGGCGGCGATTGACTTAGCAAAAAGTTTACGAATGGTGCCTTCTGCGGCCTTGCTTGGATCAGTAGCTCCTATCAATTCTCTGAAATCAGCAACTGCATTGGTTTTGCTGAGTACAACCGCTACAATAGGGCCGCTGCTCATGTATTCGGTCAATTCCCTGAAGAATGGTCTTTCCTTGTGTACGGCATAAAAATGGCCGGCTTGTTCCTGAGTAAGGCGCATGTATTTCATGGCCACAATTTTAAATCCTGCTTTATTGATCATCGCTAAAATGGGGCCAATGTTGTTGGCTTCTACCGCATCCGGCTTGATCATTGTAAATGTAAGTGTACCTGTCATCTTGCTCTAATTTGGGCAGCAAAAGTAGGCAATACCTGTGGTTAATGCAAATGGGCCTTAGCTGAAACCACCTGCCCCGTATCCAAACTGTTTTAAATTCTTTTTGCTCTGAAAGGCTTTCTTACATTTGTTTTTTTTCACAGCACGTGCGCCAAAGTTTTGATCTGCTCATACTCGGAAGTTCCTCTGCCAGCCCCACCAGCAATCGAAATGCCAGTGCACAACTGCTTAATGTTGCTGAACGTTATTTTCTTATTGATTGCGGGGAAGCCACGCAAATTCAACTCCGGCGCTTTAAAGCCAAGTTCCAGTCCATCGACCATATTTTTATTTCGCATCTGCACGGCGATCATTTTTTTGGTCTGCCCGGCCTGCTCAGCAGCATGCATTTGTTGGGTCGCCAACAAACGCTAAGCATTTATGCACCTCCGGGCCTGAAAGAACTGATGGACAAATTAAACAAGGTTTCTGAAACCAAATTGAACTTCCCGATCCAATGGCACGAAACCAGCCAGGGCACGTCAAAAATGCTCTTCGAGGACGATAAAGTGGAAGTCTATTCTTTTCCACTGCAACACCGCATCCATTGCACCGGTTTTTTGTTTCGGGAGAAAAAACACCCGAGAAAGATCGACAAATACAAACTTGAGAAAAACAAGGTGTCTACCGCCGACATTCAGCTTCTGCGCCATGGTATGGATGTGGTGAATGCCGACGGAGAACTGATCAAAAATGCTGAAGTCACCATTGACCCCCTTCCTCCGCGTTCCTTCGCCTATTGCAGCGACACGCGATACAACGAAGAAGTGTGCAGTTACATACAGGGCGTTGACCTGTTGTACCACGAAAGCACTTTTCTGGATGACCAGGCCCCAAGAGCTGCAAAAACCTTTCATTCCACCGCCAAACAAGCGGCAGACATTGCACTCAAGGCAGGGGCAAAACAATTGTTGCTTGGACACTTTTCAGCCAGATACAGGGTTTTGGACGATTTTATAAAGGAAGCCTCTGAGATCTACCCCAATTGTGTGTTAGCATCCGACGGAAAATTAATTAAAATTTAACAGCAGCTTTCCCCATACTGTCTTATCTTTGCCACATGGTTAAGGTACTGGTAGCCGATAAAAATTTCCTGTCCCGTGTTGGGCTCGAACTTTTAGTTGGTGAGCTCAAAGGATTTGAATTGGTGCCTTCCGTTTGTGGTGAGAAAGAGGATCTGATCAACCAGTTGCAACTCTCCAAACCCAACTTGGCCATACTTGATTTTATTTCCCTGGGCATAAGCATTAAGGAACTTGAAAAACTGAGTAAAAAGTTCAGTAAAACACGTTTTTTAGTGATTACCGAAATTCTTTCCAAATCAGAATTCAGTGCCATCCTTTCCACCGGGATTTCAAGCTATCTTTTAAAAGAATGCGATCGTTTGGAAATTCTTGAAGCCATCAACGCCTCCCTGAACGGAGATAAATTTGTGTGTAGTAAAATTGCCGGCATCCTTACAGCGAGCCCTGAAATTGCTGTCACCAACTCTTTCATCAAATCTTTAGCCTGCGATGGCATACCGGTTACCGACCGAGAGATCGATATCATACGGGGCATTGCAGAAGGCTTATCCAACAAACTCATTGCCGATAAACTGAGCCTGAGCACACACACCGTAAACACCCACCGCAAAAACATCATGCATAAATTAGGTGTGAACAACACGGCCGGAGTGGTGATGTTCGCCGTAAAAAATGGTTTACTCGAAACCAATTTTAATTTACATTCCTAGATTTTTCTGGTGATTTAAGTAGTTGCCCCTCGAAAAGAGCTCTTTTCCTTTTTGGGCGCTACCCCGACGAAAAAAACCGGCGTCATCCTCCCGTGTTTTTTTGTCGGGGTCGGGCTGCTGCGGGCTCCGCTTCGCTCCGGTTTTTTGCTCCAAAGCTCCTATCGTCGCTTTGGGCAAAAGAACCAAGCCCTCTGCATCCCTAGCGCGCCTTTCCGCACAAAGACCTTCGAGGTCCTTACACACAAAGCAACGAAGACCTCAAAGGTCGCTGCCCTGCGCAGCATCCTTGCGACCGCACTAACAGCTTAGTATTTCGCACAGCTACAGACTCACCGCTAGCACTTTATGTGAGTCGGCCTTCTGGAATTTTGCGAAGAAATCGAGGGAAGGCAAAACGGGTGTCGAAAAAATTACTCCAGCTGGCAGGTTATGGGTTTAGCGGGGTGATTTTTGAGCAGCATGTGTGTGGACGCTTCGCTTCCTTCCGCTCAAATGTTGCTGTAAGCGGAAGGAATGATCGAAGCGTCGGCTTTGACGTCCCGTGGATTTCCGCAAAATTCCAGTAAGCCTTGATTTCTTTGGTACTTTCTGCATCAAGGCAGAAAGTACGCATAAAATATAGTTGAATCCTGTGGGTCTCTACTTCAGGGGTGGCGCCCCAAAAAGAAAAGGACATTTTTTTGAGGGTCGACTAATGGCTTGCGTATTTCCGTTTTCTGAAATAGCCCACCAGCCAACCAACTACAATCAATACAATCAACGGAACCGCCACGTTCAGCACTTGCCATTTGCTACGCTCGGTGTTGGTTTTTTTCTTGTCGAGCAAACGCAGTTTCACTTCACGAGAACGCAATTGCAGCATACCCTCATCGTCCAACAGGTAATTCACACAATTCAATAAAAAGGTTTTGTTGGCAAAGGTTTGTCGGGTGTAGCGGTCGTATCCAAGATCAAAAATTTCACCTGTGCTGCGCATAAAATCATTGGCTGCCACATCACCATCGGCCACAACAATCATTTTAGTGGGTTTTCCTTTGTCTATATATTTAAAACTGCTATCCTGCAATAAAATATTAGGCAAACGGTATTCCACAAAACTACTGAAAGCCCCTTCCAGCAAACAAGCTACCGGTTGATAGGAATCTTTAAAAGTAGCTTCTTTAACAGGAAGCTGAACCATACTATAATACACCCGGACAGGAGCAGGAATGGTTTTGCTGTATTTGGAAGATTTGAGCAATATGGTTTTTTTAATGCCTTTGGCTGAGGAAACTGTATCCAGAGTACTCAAAAACTCAAAACGTATAAGGTCAAGATTTTTAACGATGGGATGGTCGCTGTTGGGTAGGATCAAAGGATTGTACACCCAGGAGAACAGTTCAATCTTAGGTCCGCCTTTGGCAAAGCCTGTGTTGATGGGTATGGTAGCGCACTGCAGATCCTGAACCAGCATGGGATTTAAACGCACCCCATATTTAAACAACATTTCGTCCAGGTTCAGGTCGCGGTTGAGCCCCAATGTAAATCCCCTTTTGTGCAGGGAATCCGCCCTGGTATCCAAAGGATCAATGAGCCACAATACTTTTCCTCCCCTCATGATGTATTGGTCAATGGTAAAAATTTCCTTGTCGCTAAAAGCGGTATCAGGTTTCGAAATGATTAAAGCGTCGGTGCCTTCCAAAGCACGCAATTCAAAACCTTCAGAAATTTTGGTGCGGTTAACAGTATAATATTCCGAAAGCGATTTCATGAATTGGAACTGTTTGATGGTATCCAATTCGTGGTGGCCTTCCAAAAAGGTGACTTCCTTGCTTTTGTTTTGCTGAAGTTTACGTATGGCATTGGCCAAACCGTATTCCAGTTCCTGCACGGAGTTGTTCACGCATTCTTCAGGCGGGATACCAATTTGGCGTTTAAAAATTTGCCACACCGTTTCCTTGCCTTTAAAACTAACAATCGCGCCGGGCCAAATTATGGTCTCAGTGGTTTTTTCCTTTCCCTTTTGTATGATCTGTTCCGGGATAAGGCCCTTGTCGTAGAGTTGCCGCTCCAACTCGCTTGCCTGAGCTTTGCTTAAACCTTCAGCCGGGTTTATAAATTCGTATTGAATGTTGTCCTTGGCGTAGGCTCTGAATTCTCCTAAAATCTCCCTGGCTTCATTTCTTAGTCGGGTAAAACTTGGATTAAAATCCCCCTGCAAATAAATTTTTAAATACACTTCATCGTCCAGGTTCTTCAACATCGCAATGGTGGATGAAGAAAGGGTGTATCGCTTTTCTGAAGTAAGATCAAAGCGTTTAAAGAAATAAAAACCAATGACGTTCAGGGCCACCACAATTCCACACAGCAGCACAAAACGGCTCAGGTCCTTGCGTTTTCGGGCACTATGTGCGTTTTTATTTACCATTTTCTGCTTTGCAACACCAAACGGGTGGATAAAGTAAACACGGCAATTAAACTTAAAAAGTAAAGTACATCCCGCGTATCCAAAACACCACGACTCATGCTCACGTAATGTTCGTTAATGCCAATGCTTTTTACTACCGCATCAAATTTTCCAAACAAAGCGGCATTGGCAATAAAGTCAAACCCCAGGTGCACAAAAAAACAAAGCAACAAAGCCAGAATAAATGCAATCACCTGATTATCGGAAATGGAAGAAGCAAACACCCCAATGGAAGCAAAGCCGGCCCCCAAAAACAACAAACCAATGTAAGAGCCCCACATGCCTCCGGTATCAATGTTTCCTTTTGGAGCGCCCAGTTTGTGTACGCTGTAATAATAAATGAGGGTAGGTAAGAGGGAAAATAAAACAAGACTAAACGAGGCCAGGTATTTGGCCAATACAATTTGCAGGTCGCTGAGCGGACGGGTGAGCAACAGTTCCAGTGTACCGGTTTTTTTCTCCTCCGAAAAACTGCGCATGGTAATGGCGGGGATCAAAAACAGATACACCCAGGGGGCAATGTAAAACAGGGGATCAATGCTGGCAAAACCGTTGTCGAGCACATTGGAACCTCCACTTTCGGTGGGGATCACCCACATAAACAAACCGATCAGGGTAATAAAAACCGCAATGGCCATGTAGCCGGTGAGGGAACTGAGAAAACTGCGGATTTCTTTAAGGTACAGGGCAAACATAAAGTGCAAATATAGGGGATTGAGATGATACTTACCTGTTTGGTGCTCGAATTTTTAACACAACAGCCTCAGGTAAATTTAGGAATTAGTAATATATTTAAGTATGCACAATTTCCGATTGTTTTTTTTGCTGATACTTATTTCGAATGGAAAATCTTTGCATTCTCAACTTCTTGGTTGCAATTCCAGTAATGTAATTGTAGATACAATTTTTCCCTCCAGTTCAACGACAAATTTTACAGCGTATGCCACTTCTATTTTGCTCTGTGGGCCCAACACAGTTGTGTTTGATACAATCATTGATGGTTGGGGGAATAATCCAATAAGAAATCTGGTTTTTATTGGAGATAATTCTAAATACATAATTAAAGGAATTGATAATCCTGATTATGTTGCGATTTTTGTTAAAAGTACGGCAACATTGGATTTTAGACCGGCATTATCATTGAACTCTAATATAATTTTACTAATGGAACTTGGCGCAACGATTTTAAATAATTCAGGCTTCCCATTTTACGATATTGATACTTGCTCCAATTTGATTTTCCCACCTGGTTGCGGCTTAACAGAACTTAGTTCTGACATGGAAATTAAGGCAGAAGCCATAAGAATTTGGCCTTCACCGGTTGAGAATTTACTTCAGCTGCAATGCGCTATGGATTCAGAGGAACCTAATCCCGAAGTTTTACTTTACAATAATCTGGGGCAATTGGTTCAGCAAGAGAAAATTGTTTTTGAAAATGAGAAAGCCACAATCCCCATAACCCGACTTGCAAACGGAATCTACTTTCTTGAACTTAAAACCACATCAGGAACATTCGCAAGAAAGCGCTTTGTGATTGCCAGATGAGTCCAATCCTAATTTCTAGGCCTCAACCTTAGCCTAAACCTGTATCCCTATTCGCGAAATCCTGCCTCTCTTAGTGTAATTCGTGAAATTGGTGACTTTTTATCCTTTAAGAAACTTCAACTACTCCTTAATGCCCAAACCCTTCCTTTTCATTCCATATTCGTGAAATCCTGCCTCTATTGGTGTTATTCGTGGAATTAGTGGCTACCCTTTAGGCACAAAGAACTTTCAACTTTCTAAACCTTCAACTTTAAATACTATTGATCCACATCTTCCCCCAGCACCACCTGGTTGGTATTGTCAAGAATGTCGTACACCTTGTATGTGTGGTAGGTGGTTTTGTTCAATTGGTTGCTTAAGATCACAACCGTTAAGGTATCGTTTAGCCTCCGGTGAAATGCCGTTCGGTAACCGTGCCACCAACCGTTGTGGTACACTTCTTTTTTAATGGGGTCTTTAAAATTTTTCATCCTCCAGCCGTAACCGTAATTGTGCTGACGAATTTCCCGGCTAAATGCCGTATAAGCCATGGCCTGGGTCTCGGGTTTAATGATGCGGTTCTGGTACATGGCCTCGCTGAATAAAAACAGATCGTAGGCTGTTGAGTAAATGCTTTTATCACCCAACACATAATCGCTGGCGTCAAAATCCACCGGTCTCCAGCGCAGGTCATAAGGCTGAGTAACGTTTTTTCCCTGCAAATCAATGTCGTAAATGGTGGCCGTGTGTTTCATGCCCAGAGGCGTAAAAATCTCATCCTTTAAAAATTGCGAATAGGTTTTTCCGCTGATTTTTTCCACCAGCAGGGCTAAAAGGGCATAATTGGTATTGCAGTAATTAAACCTCCGGTTGGGTTTGTAATACAATCCCGGCTTTTTGCTAACAAAGCGCTCGTACATATCCTCATTGCTCATGCGGTACTCAGGGATATACAAATCATTGTTGAGTACATACAAATAGTTGGGCAAACCCGAACGGTGGTTCAATAGATCCTTTACTTTGATGTTTTTGTAAGGAAAGTCGGGGAGGTACTCACTCACATCTTTGTTCAGGTTAATGAGTTTTCTTTCGTGCAGCATCAGCACCGCCGTAGCTGTAATTACTTTTGAAATGGAAGCCAGTTGAAACATTGAAGAGTCGGTCAGCGGAGCATTGTTTTTTTTGTTTTCTATACCGAAGTTGTTTTTGTAAATGATTTTGCCTGCCTTGGCCACCAATACAGTCCCATTGAACTGTTTGGTTTGATAAAACTTTTTGAACATACTGTCAATTCGTTTAGCCATAAATTTATGTTCGGGGCTCAGTGCGTTTTCACTTACCATTAAATCAGGTGATTTTATCAAGGAAGAGTCGTCAAGTGCATCTGTTGAATTTCCGCAACTAAAAAACATGCCGATAAAGAGAAAGAGGAGAATGCTGCGGTTCATTTTTTGGGGCTTGTTTTTTTCTTTTGGCTTTTTTCTTTCGGCTTTTGGCTTTCCTCATCTTCTCCATCATTGTATTTGTCGTAATCCAATTGATTGCCCCAGTAACTCATTTGGCGTTTTATCCATTCCTTGCGTTTGCTGATGTAGGGACTGGCCGGGTTGGCCTTGTATTTTAAAGGGTTGGGCAGTATGGCCGCAATGCCCGCGCTTTGGTCCTTGTTTAGTTTGGTGGCTGATGTTTTGTACCAGAACTGAGCCGCCGCCTCTGCTCCATATATTCCCCTACCCATTTCTATGCTGTTCAGGTAAACTTCCATAATGCGTTCTTTACTCCACATCATTTCAATCAGTAAGGTAAAGTAAGCTTCAAAGGCTTTTCGGAGGTAGGAACGCCCCTGCCATAAAAACACATTTTTGGCGGTTTGTTGCGAAATGGTGCTTCCGCCTTTAAGGCGTTTGTTCTCCGCATTGTTCTGAAAGGCTTTTTCAATGGCTTTCCAGTCAAAACCATAATGTTTGAGGTAATTCTGGTCCTCGCTGCAAACCACGGCCAATTGAAGTTTAGGGGAGATCTTTTCAAGACTTACCCATTTGTGTTTCAGCACCACCTCTTTATCTTCCATTTTTTGCTCTACACAACGGATAAGCATCAGGGGCGTGATAAACACCGGCACCCACCTGTAAACCAGGGTGGTAAGAATAGAAAGCACAAACAAGGCAATCAAAATTCTAAAGATCCAGCGAAGTATTTTGAGAAGGATAAACATCAGTAAACTGCAAATCTATTCGTAATTTTAAGTTCTTATTCAAAAAATTACTAAAGGAATTAACGCTGCACTCTTAATTACTATGAACAGGAACTGGCTCTACGTTGTTTTATTTCTGATACTCGCTTTTACAGCCTTCTATTTTTACCACCGCGGCAGTTCCGCGCCTTCACTTCAACTGCAAAATCTGGCCTTAAAGGACCTGAACAATAATGCGTTTGACCAGAATTCATTAAAAGGAAAAAAAACTTTGTTGTGTTTTGGTGCTTCCTGGTGTGGGGAATGCCGTAAGGAATTGCAAGATCTGATGAAACTGCACAACAATGAACTAAAGGAGCTTCAGATTGTTGTAATAAGTGATGAACCGCTTGAAAAAATCATGGCTTATAAGGAAAAACACAACTACCCTTTTGTATTTCTGAGATCAGAAGCCTCTTTTTCCGAGTTGGGAATTTATTCTGTGCCCACCAACTATTTGCTGAACAAAGCCGCAAAAGTGGTAAAGGAAAAAACCGGGAACTTTAATTGGGAAGACGCTTCCAACAGGGAACACCTGCTTACTTTAATGGACAATTAAGGCAGGAACCATGCAAAACACAGCCAATACAGCACGTCCTGCAAAAAAATCAGGTGACATCAGTGGCCTCGATCCAAAACACTTCATTATCATCAAAGGGGCGCGTCAACACAACCTGAAGAACATTGATTTGGCCATTCCCAGAAACAAAATGGTGGTGATTACCGGCTTGTCGGGTTCAGGAAAATCGTCCCTGGCTTTCGATACCTTGTACGCTGAAGGGCAGAGGCGCTACGTGGAAAGTTTGTCGGCCTACGCCAGGCAGTTTTTAGGCAAGCTTGAAAAACCTCAGGTGGATTACATCAAAGGCATATCGCCGGCCATTGCTATCGAGCAGAAGGTGATCTCAAGAAATCCAAGGAGTACAGTTGGAACGGTGACAGAGATTTACGATTATTTTAAATTGCTCTTTGCCCGTATTGGTCGTACTTACAGTCCGGTTAGCGGACGTGAAGTGAAACAACAACACGTGAGTGATGTGGTGAATTTTATCCAGGCTCTTCCGCTCGATGCTAAGGTGATGCTGGTATCCTCTGTGCCAAGAGACAAAAAACTGAATCTCAAAAAGCAGGTGGACTTGCTTTCGGGACAAGGGTTTTCAAGAATTATTCTTAAGGATACCATTTACAAAATCGCCGAGTTCAAACCCGCTAAGGACGATGAAAAATCAGAATTGTTGTTATTGATCGATCGGTTGGTGGTGCAAAAAAACGATGAGGATTTTGATAGCCGTTGCGCCGATTCCGTTCAAACAGCATTTTATGAAGGGGCAGGCACCTGTCAGGTGTGGATAGAAAAAGGAGAAGGGAAATACAAAAAAGAGCATTTCTCCAACCGGTTTGAGTTGGATGGAATAACGTTTGAGGAACCCAATGTGAATTTTTTCACCTTTAATAATCCTGTGGGGGCTTGTAAAACCTGTGAAGGTTTTGGAAGTGTTATTGGCATCGATCCCGACCTGGTGATCCCCAATAAAAGTTTATCGGTGTACAACAATGCCGTGGTGTGTTGGAATGGAGAAATCATGAGCCATTACAAAAAAGAGTTGATCAAACACGCGCACAAGTTTAATTTTCCAGTACACAAAGCCATTGCCGAACTAAGCAAATCCGAATACGATTTGCTTTGGGATGGCAACGAATATTTTGAAGGCATTCGTGATTTTTTCAGGATGCTGGAAAAAGAAACCTACAAAATTCAATACCGGGTGATGCTGGCACGGTACCGGGGCAAAACCAATTGCCCTGAATGCAATGGCACCCGTTTGCGCAAGGATGCAAATTACGTTCAGGTAGGAGGCAAATGCCTGAACGACCTGGTGCTTTCTCCGGTGGACCAGTTGTTGCCCTTTTTTGAAAAGCTTGAGCTGAACGAATACGACAAGCAGGTTGCCAAACGCCTCCTCATTGAAATAAAAAACCGCTTGTCCTACCTTTGCGATGTGGGACTGGGTTATCTCACCTTAAACCGCGTGGCCAATACCTTAAGTGGAGGCGAAAGTCAAAGGATCAACCTCGCCACCCAACTCGGCAGCACCTTGGTAGGAAGTCTTTATATATTGGATGAACCAAGTATCGGTTTGCATCCACGCGATACAACACGTTTGCTTAAGGTGCTGCGTTCATTACAGCAACAAGGCAATACCGTTATTATTGTTGAGCACGATGAGGAGATTATGCGCCAATCGGATGTATTGATTGATATTGGTCCCGCTGCCGGAAGTTTAGGCGGTGAGTTGGTGTTTCAAGGCAGTTTTGAAGAGTTGCTAAAAAAAGGCAAAGGACTTACGGCTGGTTATCTAAAAGGGGACTTAGGTATACCCGTACCTGATAAAAGAAGGAAGTGGAAAGAATTTATAGAAGTTCGGAACCTGAGTGAGAACAATTTAAAAAACATAACAGTAAAATTTCCGCTACAGGCTTTTGTTTGTGTTACAGGCGTGAGCGGTTCAGGAAAATCCACGCTTGTAAAAAAAGGCCTCTTGCCTTACCTGCGCCGTTACCTCGAAGGCTATTACGAACACACCGACGCTTCGGCTTACCTTGGTGGAAGTTTAAAACAGATCAAACAACTGGAATACGTGGATCAGAATCCCATCGGAAAATCTTCGCGTTCAAATCCAGTGACCTACATCAAAGCCTTTGATGAAATCAGAACTTTATATTCTGATCTGCCCATGGCCAAAGCCAGAGGGTTTAAACCCGGGTATTTCAGTTTTAACGTGGAAGGCGGTCGCTGTGAGTTGTGCCAGGGGGAGGGCGAAATTACGGTTGAGATGCAGTTTATGGCCGACATTCGCCTGCCTTGCGAAAATTGCAAAGGCAAACGGTATAAGGCAGATACACTGGAGGTGTTGTACAGAGGAAAGTCCATTTCAGATGTTTTGAATATGACCGTGGACGATGCGCTTGTGTTTTTTGGTGAGGACGAGAAAAATAAAACTGCGCAACGCATCAATGAAAAACTTAAAGCCCTTGCGGCGGTGGGTTTAGGTTATGTGCAATTGGGGCAAAGCAGCAGCACCTTAAGTGGTGGCGAGGCCCAGCGCATTAAACTGGCCAGCTTTTTGATTTCCATTAATAACCAAAGTCCCACCTTATTTGTGTTTGATGAACCCACTACAGGCTTGCACTTTCACGATGTGGCCAAATTGATGGATTCCTTTCAGGCCCTTTTACAAAAAGGACACTCCATTGTGGTGATCGAACACAATCTGGATGTGATCAAATGCGCCGACTGGGTCATCGACCTGGGACCCGATGGAGGGGAAAATGGGGGGCATCTGGTGTTTGAAGGCACGCCTGAAGACCTCGTGAAAACAAAACAATCCTTTACCGCAGCGTATTTAAAAGACAAATTGTCTTAAGTCTGATTTTACTCATGTGATTTTAGTTTTGATTTCGGTAACTTCGTTGCACAAAAATTGACGTGCTTATGGAGTTCATGGATTATTACAAAATTCTGGAAATCGATAAAAACGCAAGTGTCGAGGACATCAAAAAGGCCTACCGTAAACTCGCCAGGAAGTACCATCCCGATCTGAATCCCAACGACACCCAGGCCAAAAAGAAGTTTCAACAGGTCAATGAGGCCAATGAAGTGCTGAGTGATCCTGAAAAACGAAAAAAATACGACAAGTACGGTAAGGATTGGGAGCGGGGAGAAGAGTACGAGAAGTACCGTCAACAGCAACAAAGTCGTGAAGGGCGTTCACAGTCTCAGGGTTTCGGTTCACAGGACGATTTTTCCGACTTTTTTGAATCCATGTTTGGAGGCTCTCAGGGTGCTGGATCGTTTGGAAGGTCATCGGGCACAAGATACAAGGGAGAAGATATTCATGCGGAGTTGAACCTTGATTTGAAAAGCGCATTTACCAGGCATCAGCAAACCTTTACCGTGAATGGAAAAAACATCCGGGTGACCATTCCTGCCGGAATTGAAACGGGTCAAACCATCCGAATTCCGGGTCACGGAGGGCAAGGGAGCAACGGCGGACCCAACGGCGACCTTTACATCAGCTTTTCCATTCAAAACAACACGCCTTTCCGCAGGCAGGGGGCCGATCTGTACTTGCAACAGGAAATAGACCTCAAAACGGCATTATTGGGTGGAGAAGTACTTATTCCAACAATCGATGGAACGGTGAAAGTTAATGTAAAAGCCGAAACCCAGAATGGCACTAAAATAAAATTGAAAGGCAAGGGTTTTCCGGTTTACAAAAGAGAAGGTGTTTTTGGAGACCTTTACGTGACCTTCGACGTAAAAATCCCTACAAATTTAAGCGATAAACAAAAAGAGCTTCTGACAGAAATTTTTAAAACCCTTTAAGCATGGAACAGGACGATTTGATACCCCTTGAAGACCTCTGCCGGTATTACTCAGTGGAGTTCACTTTTGTTTCAGGGCTGAGCGAATACGAATTACTCGATTTGGTTCTGGTGGAGCAAAGACCTTGTCTTAGAAAATCGCAATTGGGTGATTTTGAAAAGTTGTTGCGCCTGCATTATGAACTGGACATCAACATGGCCGGTATAGATGCCATTGTGCATTTGCTTCAGAAAATAAAACACCTGCAATCTGAAAACAATAAATTGCGTTCACTCTCTGGCCTTAGCCAATTGGGAGAATACCCTGAACAATTGGAGTAAATGTGTAATTGCTTCGAAAGAAAATTGATTTCCCGAATAAAAAATTAAATTTGAGTTCAGGTTCGTGGAAATTATCCGGAGCCCGTTTGAATACATGAAGTACCTATTTGAATTTTTTAAGAGAAGTAAAACCCCGTTATTGTGGATTCAAAGTCGCACAAACCCTAAACAGTTTGTGATCATCAGTTCAATTCTGGTTGGCTTAACCGGTGGTTTAGCGGCCGTAATTCTTAAACAAGCGGTACACCTGGTTGGTAAAACAATTGGTCTTCTGTCAATTGAAAATCTTTGGTTGGTAGCATTTACACCAATGCTTGGAATAGCCTTGTGTGTGATTTTCGTTAAATACTTTAATCGAAATAAACTGGGTAAGGGTTTGTCGAATATCTTGTATGCGATTGCCCGAAAATCAAGTATACTGCCCAGGGATCAAACCTATAGCCACATTATTACCAGCGCCTTAACAGTTGGCTTAGGCGGTTCAGCCGGAGTTGAATCCCCAATCGTAACCACTGGATCCGCCATTGGATCAAATTTCGGAAAGGCATACAAATTAAACTACAAGGAACGCACCTTATTATTGGCTTGTGGTGCCGCTGCTGGAATTGCCGGCGCTTTCAACACACCTATTGCCGGGGTGTTATTTACGCTTGAAGTGTTGTTGGTGGAAGCAAACATTTCTGCTTTTATACCCATTCTTATTGCCGCGGCTAGTGGCGCATTGTGTTCTGAAGTTATTTTGGGAGACGATGTATTGCTCAACTTCAAACTGAAGGAGCCATTTAATTATATAAATGTGCCTTTTTATTTTTTATTGGGTATTGTTACGGGAATTGGCTCGGTGTATTATACCCGGGTCTTTCAATTCTCAGAAAATTTATTTTCAGCGTTTAAGCACAAATTGGTGATTAGAACACTATTGGCTGGATTGGGATTGTACGTTTTGATTATTTTATTTCCTCCGTTAATGGGTGAAGGCTATACAACCATAAAGCTGTTATCGAATTTGCAAACAAATGAGGTTTTTGAAAATTCACTTTTTAAATCGCTGATTGACCAGAAATTTTGGCTGTATTCTGTATTGATATTTGTGTTGATTTTTAAGCCTATGGCTGCAGGCTTTACGCTTGGGGGTGGAGGAAATGGCGGAAACTTTGCTCCTTCTTTATTTATGGGGGCTATCCTGGGTTTTCTATTTTCGAGTCTTGTTAACGAAACCAGAATTACTGATTTACCCGTAAGTAATTTTGCTTTGGTGGCGATGGCAGGGATCCTTAGCGGCGTTTTTCATGCGCCATTAACAGGAATTTTTCTTATCGCTGAAATTACCGGAGGTTATGAACTTATTATTCCTTTGATGATTGTTTCGGCTATAAGTTATGCCGTATCAAAAGCATTCATGCCCCAAAGTATGGACATGCAGAAACTTCAGGAAAAAGAAAAAATTGTTACTACAAGTACTGACGATTATTTACTAAGCAGTTTCAGACTTGATAGCCTCATTGAGCAAGATTTTTCACCTATCTCTATTAACGCTTCTTTAGGGGAATTAGTAAAAGTGGTGTCTTCCTCCAAACGAAACATATTTCCCGTACTTGACAATAATTTGAAATTAAAAGGACTGATTACGATCGATGATATAAGAGAAATTATGTTCAAGCAGGAAATGTATGAAAAAATAACTGTAAGAGAACTCATGCGCCAGACAGGGCATGTTATTACGGAAAAAGACGACATCCGCACAGCGTTAAAACTGTTCGACGAATCCCACCTTTGGAACATTCCGGTGATGTTCGAACAACAATACATGGGATTTATTTCCAAGTCCACCATACTTGAAAAGTACCGCGAAACCCTTCTTAAAAGTTCAATTGAATAAGTTTTTTCAGGAGCTGCATTTTACCTTGTAACCAAATCTTAACTTTGACGTTTAATCAAGGATGAAGTACTTTTCCTATATTCTTCTTTTGGTCTTTTTAGCCACTCAGGTTCCGGCTCTGGCACAAAATTCAAAACGCAAACCAGTTAAACAGGTAAAAAAAGGCTGGAAAAAAAGTGGCAGCTCCTACAATCCCTACCTTAAAAAGAAGGCTAAAAATAAACCGAGCGCGGTAATGGCCCGTCAGGATAAAAAGGAATTGCATAGGCAAAAAAAAGCGGCCAGAAAACAAATGCGACGCTCAAAAAAGCGATTGAACAAGTAAATTACTTGGTTTTGGATTTTCCGCTCAGTTTCCCGCTTCTCCAGGCTTCAATAAATTCTGCCCATTTTACAGGATTCAGCAGGGTGAAAGAGGGTTGTTGACCGGCCGTATACACCTTGGTGTAATAGGCTTGCATGGCGTATTTGTAGTTTTCGGATGCGCTGGCGCCCTGGGTTCTTTCCAGATAACTCAACTCTTCACGAATCAGGTTTTTGTCGGCCCGCTCGGCGTCACTGTCGCTTAGGTTAAGAGCCAAAAAAGCCCGGCGAAATTCATCCTTGGTTGGCCAGGGATACACATCCACGGTTTGCAATTGTATGGTGTCCTTGGTAAGCACCTGAATGGCATAGTAGTATTTATTTTGAAGCGTGTCAGCGATTTTGTAATTCCTGCGTTTGTGGCTGATGGAATAAAATTCAAGCTCATCCCCAGGATTGATGACCATGCTGAAAAAACCGTAAAAATCGGAAACCACGCCCCGGTTGGTGCCCTTTACCAAAATCGACACAAAAGGTATCGGTGTAAGGCTGTCCTGATCCAATACCACCCCTGAAAATTGTATGTAACTGTTGCCTGTTTGTTTGGCACCAGCAGTTTGAGCAGTGCCATTGCCAATCAAAAAAAGTGCGAAAAGAAAAAAACAGGTC
>Ga0154020_10000883_pt1 | contig 36947 bp, 32 predicted proteins | sample Klosneuvirus_201_FD_109709 | JGI IMG/M metagenome (GOLD analysis project Ga0154020, IMG submission 109709) | Active sludge microbial communities from wastewater, Klosterneuburg, Austria - Klosneuvirus_20160825_MG | ecosystem: Engineered > WWTP > Aerobic digester > Activated sludge | place...
GCCGACACGACCAGCTCGGCGGTGGCCCTCGGCTGGAGGGCCAGCGAGATCTGGACGTCGACGTCGACGGAGATGTTCACCGCCTGCGCCGCCTTGCCGAGGCCTGTCAGCTCGGCTTCGACGCGATACGGCCCCGGGAGGAGCTTCTCGAAATGGAAGGCGCCCGAAGGTCCCGTGACCGTCTGGCGACCGCCTGGCATGGTGGGGCCGGACACCCGGACGGCGACGGCCGCGAGAGCTGTCCCGCCGGAGTCCCTGACGACACCGGACACCGAGCCGGTCTCGCCGGCGAAGAGCGGCGCGGCCAGCCCGAGCAGCGCCAGCGCCACGACGGCGCGGAGAGTGAGTCGCATCGCGAACCTCCTGCGGGTGAATCGAAACAGAACGGGCCGCTCCCGGGCGGGCTCGGTGAACAAACGGAGTGTCTTTCAGGGCGGTGTGCCTGTCAATCGAACGGGCCGGCATCGAACGGAGGCGTCCGTATCGGTACGAAGGCGTCGGACCCGAACGGTGCCGGGGCGCTCCTTTTTCCGCGAGCTTCCCAGGCGGCTGGCTGCTTAAATCGCCAGGTGGCGGACGCGAGTCGGAGGATGGAAGGTCCCCGGGCGGTCGGGCGGTTCGCGCCGTCGCCGACGGGCCCCCTCCACCTGGGAAGCCTGGTGGCGGCGGTGGGCTCCTTCCTCTTCGCGCGGTCGGCCGGAGGGCGCTGGCTGGTGAGGCTGGAGGACCTCGACACGCCGCGATCGGTGCCGGGCGCCGCGGACGAGATCCTGCGGGCGCTCGAGCGGCACGGGCTCTTCTGGGACGGCGCCGTCGAGAGTCAGTCGCTCCGGGTGGCGCGCTACGAGGAGGCCCTGCTCGAGCTGCGGGCGCAGGACCTCGCCTTCGACTGCGCCTGCACGCGTGCCGAGATCCTCCGCTCCGCGTCGGCGCCGCTCGCGCCGGACCCGGTCTATCCGGGAACGTGCCGGTCCGGGCTCCAGCCTGGCCGCGCGCCGCGGGCGGTCCGCTTCCGCTGCGGCGCCGGGGTCATCCGGTTTCACGACGCGGTCTTCGGCGCCGTGGAGGAGGAGCCGGCCGTCGCGGTCGGCGACTTCGTGGTCAAGCGGGCCGACGGACCGTTCGCCTATCAGCTCGCGGTGGTGGTGGACGACGCGGCGCAAGGCGTGACGCAGGTCGTGCGCGGCGCCGACCTCCTCTCGTCCACCGCGCGGCAGATCGCCCTGCAGCGCGCGCTCGGCCTCCCCACGCCTCGCTACGCGCACCTTCCCCTGGTCCTGGGCGCGGACGGCCGGAAGCTGGGGAAGCGGGAGGGCGCCCTGCCGATCACGGCGCTCCACGAGGATCGGGCGCGCTCCGCGCTGCGTCTCGCGCTGGTGCTCCTGGGGCAGGACGCCGCCGAGGGACCGGTCCACGAGGTCGTCGCCGAGGCCGTCACCCGCTTCGACCCGGCGAGGATCCCGAAGGGGCCGGTCCAGGTCGATACACTTCCCGGATGAGGAATACCGTCGCGTCCCTGTCGATCGGCGTGCTCTCCGTCCTGCTCTCCGTCGCGCTTGCTGCCTCCGCGGGGGCCGAGATCCCGTCGCCGTCGAAGTTCCTGGGTATCCCCGTGGGCGCGGACCGGACGCTGGCGGACTACCGTCAGATCGTCTCGTACTTCCGCGCGCTCGACGCCGCCTCCGAGCGGGTGGAGGTGGTCTCGCTGGGCAAGACCACACTCGGCGAGGAGATGATCCTGGCGGTCATCTCCTCGGAGGAGAACCTCGCGAATCAGAAACGGCTCCGCGAGATCGCCCGGAAGATCACCGATCCGCGCGGGCTCTCGGATGCCGACGTCGACGGGCTCGTGAAGGACGGAAAGGTCGTCCTCCTCGTCACGTGCAACATCCACTCGACCGAGATCGGCTCGACGCAGATGGCGATGGAGTGGGCGCACGCCCTCGCCACGGCCCAAGACGACGAGACGAAGCGGCGGCTCCGGAACGTGGTCCTCCTGCTCGTCCCGTCGCTGAACCCGGACGGCCAGATGATGGAGACGAATTGGTACCGGAAGAACCTCGGGACCCGCTACGAGGGGAGCCGGATGCCGTGGCTCTATCACCACTACGTGGGGCACGACAACAACCGCGACTGGTACATGCTGACGCAGAAGGAGACGCGGGCGATGACGCGCGCGATCTACCACGAGTGGTTCCCGCAGGTGTTCCTCGACGAGCACCAGATGGGAACGGCCGGGCCTCGCATGTTCGTGCCGCCCTACGCCGAGCCCGTGGACAGCGACGTCCACCCGCTCGTCTGGCGGGAGGTGAACCTCATCGGCGCGAACATGGCGCTCCGCCTCGAGCAGGCGGGCAAGCAGGGCGTCATCTACGGCTACGGCTTCGACGCCTACTGGCCCGGCGGGACGAAGAACACGGCGTGGTGGAAGAACATCTCGGGGCTCCTGACGGAGGTGGCGTCGCCGCGGCTCGCCACGCCGGTCTACCTCCCGCCCTCGGAGCTCGTGGGGGGGCGCAAGGGCCTCGTGACGTACGACCCGCAGACGAACTTCCCGAACCCGTGGCCCGGCGGGTGGTGGCGCCTGCGCGACGTGATGGACTACGAGCGGATCGCGTCGGACGCGATCCTGGAGAGCTGCGCCGACCGGCGCGAGGACCTGCTCCGGAACATGGTGGCGCGCGCCCGGGCCGCCATCGCGGCAGCGAAGCCGGGGGAAGCGTACCGGCTGCCTCGAGCGCAGCGCGACTGGCCCACGGCGCTCCGCCTCGCGCAGCTGATGGACGAGCACGGCGTCGAGGTGACGTCGGCCGCGAACGGCGACGTCTACATCCCGCTCGCGCAGCCCTACGGCAAGTTCGTCGCCGAGATGCTCGAGCCGCAGCGGTATCCGGAGGTGAAGCTCGTGTCCGGCAAGGAGATCGTCAGGCCGTACGACGTCGCGACGTGGTCGCTGCCGCTGATGATGGGTGTCGCGGCAGAGCGGACGTCGTCGGCGCCGAAGGAGCTGTCTCCGTTCCACGCTCCCGCGCCCACCGTGTCCGGCGGAGGCCTCGTCGCTCTTCCACCCACGAGCCCCGAGAACGCGAAGGTGGTGAACGCGGCTCTGAAGGCCGGCGCCGGGGTCTCGATCCTCCGGACGGCGGCGAAGGAGTACCCGGCGGGGACGCTCTTCGTCGACGCGGCAGCCGTGAGGTCGGCCTCGATTCCCGGCCTCTCCTTCACCGCGGTCGCGTCGCCGCCGGACGGCCTCGAGAAGCTCCGCGCCCCCCGCGTGGGACTCTACAAACCGTGGGCCGCGTCGATGGACGAGGGCTGGACGCGCTGGCTCCTGGAGCAGTACGGCTTCCATCCGGTCAGCCTCGACAACAAGACGATCCGGGCCGGGAAGCTGAACGCCGCGCTCGACGCGATCGTCCTCCCGGACGTCGAGAAGGAGACGATCGCCACCGGCAAGCCGAAGCGGGAGGACGGCGACATGAAGTACACGGTCGAGTTCCCGCCCGAGTACCAGGGCGGCCTCGACAAGGAGGGGGCGAAGGCGCTCGAGGGCTTCGTCGAGGCCGGCGGCACGCTGGTGGCCATGTCGAGGTCCACGAACTACGTCATCGACGCCTTCAACATCCCGGTGCGGAACACGCTCGCGAAGGCGAAGGGAGAGGAGTTCGGCAGCCCGGGCTCGATGCTCCGCGTGAAGGTCGACGGCAGCCATCCCGTCACCTACGGCCTCCCGGGCGAGATGGCGCTCTTCGTCGACGGCCCCTACGCCTTCCAGACGGTGCTTCCGGGCGCGGAGATGGAGCGCTGGGTTCTCGCGACGTACCCCGACGATCCCCGGGACGTGCTGGTGTCGGGCTGGATCCGCGGCGAGGAGAAGCTGACGCGTCAGGCCGCGGCCGTGGCGATGACGTACGGCAAGGGCCGGATCGTCCTCCTCGGCTTCCGCCCGCAGCAGCGCGCGCAGACGCACGCCACGTTCCCGTTCCTCTTCAACGCCCTCCACTGGTCCACGATGAGGTGAGGGGCTCCGGTGCTAGGCTAGCGTCATGAGTGTCGCGACGCTGCTCAGGCTCGATGAGTGGGCCGGTCTCGAGGAAGACGAGCCCGGCGAGCTGGTCGATGGCCAGATCGTGGAGGAAGAAGTGCCCGACGCGGTCCACGAGACGGTTGTGTCCTGGCTCAATGCGTTCTTCAGACATTGGCTGAAATCGCAGGGAAGCGGGTGGGTGTTCGGCTCCGAGCTCAAGTACGGCGTGACGCCGGGACGCGGGCGAAAGCCCGACCTCTCCGTCTTTCTTCCCGGAAGGTCGGCTCCGCCTGCGCGAGGTCTCGTCGTCACACCTCCCGACGTCATGGTGGAAGTCGTTTCTCCGACCCCCGCCGACGGGCGCCGGGACCGGATCGCGAAGGTGGACGACTATGCCGCGTTCGGCGTCCGCTGGTACTGGATCGTCGATCCCGTGCTCCGGGCGATCGAGATCCTGGAATGGACGCCGAGAGGCTATCTGCTGCGCGTCAACCGCTCCGAAGGGAAGGTGGACCTTCCGGGCCTGCCAGGTGTGGCCCTCGATCTCGACGAACTCTGGGGCGAGGTCGACAGGCTGATCGCGAGCGCGCCCTCCGAAAGTCCCTGAACCGGGGGCCGCCCAAGAACGCTCCCCCTGGCACCGGTTCAGGAGTCTCGACCTGGGTCAGGATGAAGGGTCTTGAAAGAGCCGTCCGGAAAAAACGCGCGATGCCCATTCGCGGACCGGCGAAAACGGAAGGGGCCCGCGGAATTTTCCGCGGGCCCCGAGGCCGAGGCGCGAGACGCGAGGCCGGCTAGAACTCGACCTTGAGCGCGAACTGGAAACGGCGCGGGTCGTAGAACGTCTGCGGATTCCCGGGGTTGGCCGAGTGCGCGTTGTCCTGGATGTTGTACCCCGTCTGCTTGTCGAAGATGTTGTAGACGTCGATACGCGCCTCGACTCTGAACAGGTCGCCGATCGGGATGGTCTGCGTGTAGTTCAGGTCGAACTGATAGTGGTTGTCCGTCCGCCGCGAGCCGGCCGGCTCCGCGTAGCGGTTGGTGTCGCTGGTGCTCGTGGTCTGCGCGATGTACGGCTCGTAGCTGTGGAGCTCCCAGGGCTGCCCGGACTGGTAGATCGCGTAGGCGCCGACGGAGCCCTTCCAGGGCAGGGTGTAGGAGCCGTAGAGCTTGAGCTGGTGCCGGCGGTCCCCGCGGAGATCTCCGTACTTGAAGTCCCAGAGCTGACGGCCGGCGCCGTCCCCGATGTTCGACGAGCCGATGAAGATGTTGCCGTCGTTCGCCGTGCCGGAGCCGGCGGAGTTGTCCTGGTCGAGGTTGCCGTAGTAGTGGCTCCACACGTAAGAGCCGCGGACGTAGGCGTTGCGGCCGTGCCACTCGGCCTCGAGGCCGGCCTCGTAGTACTTGGTGAAGGCTCCGTCGAGCGCGGCTATGACGTACGAGGATCCGCCGATCTCCTTCTGGATGTCGGCCAGGTTCGGGACATAGAGCTCCCGCGGGATCCCTGCCGGCGGGTTGAAGACGACCCGGGCGTTGTTGTTGGTGTCTTCCCAGAAGTTGTTGGAGTCGCGGTAGCGGCCGTGAAGGCGGGCGGTCAAGCCATGGCCGAGGTCCCGTGTCGTACCCAGCATGTATTCGTCGGTCTTGCGCGGCTTGAGGCCGTCCTGGAACATCTTGCCCGACGACGCGGCCTCGGGGGTGGAGCCCATGAATCTCCCGTTGGCGTCGAAGTAGACGTTGATCGCCGCCGCCGAGTTGCGCGCCCAGGACGCCGCGCGCGGCAAGGAGCTCGCGGCCGGGACGTAGCGGGCGAAGTTCGCGTAGACGGTGTTCGCTCCGCTGTACGCCCAGACGGCGCCGAGGCGCGGCTGGAGCGTGTCCTGGAAGCGGATCTCGTGCATCAGGTAGCTGTTCCCCGGAGCGAGCTCGAACCCCGAGACGGTACCGTCCTTTTCCCGGAGGCCCATTCCGTAGAGCTTGTCGTTGCTCACCAGCAATCCGACGTTGACGGTGACGTTGGCGAACCGGATCGAGTCGTTCAGCTCGATGTTGTGCGAGATGTACTTGGAGTTGATGGTGGGCACGTTGAGGATGCCCTGCTGCTGCACCACGGCCTGGTAGAAGACCGGCCTCCCGCCGCACCCGGCGTTCGTCGGGCAGTTGATGCGGCCGCCGGGCACCGAGACCGAGCCCCAGCCGTTGGACGTCCGGTACAGATCTTCCTGGTCCCTGGAATACTGGTAGCCGACGTGCAGGTTGTGGGTCACGCTCTTGCCGAACGAGAGGTCGTAGGCGAGCTGGAAGCTCGTGCGGAAGAAGTCGTCGTTGTCGAACTGCGTCCCGCCCCCGACGCGGCCGCCGCCCCTTCGAACGCCATCCTGGAGGTACCCGTAGCGATCGATGATGGGGGCGATGAAGGCGTTGAAGGCCGTCTGGCCAGCGACCGGCACGGGGATGGTCACGAACCCCATGGAGTCGAGCGCTGCGGGGTCGATGTGGACGCTGCCGTCGAGCGACGGGACGAGTCCGACCACGTTGTCCGGCCTGCCCTTCGTCGGGTTCTGGAAGTCGGTGAACTTGGCGGTCGCGAAGCTCCTGTCGTTGATGATCCAGGAGCCCTCGAAGATCGCGATCCTCTGCTTGCCTTCGCTGCCGTTGCTGGTCGAGGCGGCCGAGGCCTCGCTCGACACGCCCGTGTGCTCGTCGGTGCGGTCCGAGGTCCGGTACGAGGCGTTGAGGAGGATCGAGTCGGTCGGCGAGCCCGTGAGCTTGCCGAAGAACTCGTCCCGCGAGCTCTCGTAGTCGGGGACCTCACCGTACAGGTTGGCGCGGTTCTCACGCGTGCTCGTCGGCCTGTAATAGGACGCGTAGAAGAAGAGCCTGTCCGCCAGGATCGGACCGCCGAGGTTGACCACCGCCCAGCTCTTCTTCTCCTCGAAAATGGACGCGCTGGTGGTGTTGCGTTTGGCGATCAGGCCCTCGGGCTGGAGCTGGTAGGAGGCGCTGCCGTGGAAGGCGTTGGTCCCCGACCGGCTGACCGTGTTGATCGTGATGCCGCCGGAGCGGTTGAAGTCGGTCGCGTCGGCGCCCCCCTTGACGACCGCGATCTGCTCGATGTCGTGCGACGACGGCTCGGCCGAAAGCGTGCCGAACAGCGGCAGGGTCACGTTCACGCCGTCGAAGTTGTAGGTATTGTCCTGACCGCTGCCGCCGGCGCTCGGTCCGCGGACGGAGTCCTCGGAGTACTGGACTCCGGGCACGAGCTTCACGAGGTCGCGGTACTCCTGGCCCACCGGCAGGGCCTTGATCACCTGGTCGCTCAGGCCTGCCTTGAGCGCGGACGACTCGGTGTCGAGGAGAGTGGCCTGCGCGGTGACGGTGACTCCTCCCTTGAACGTCTCGAGCGAGAGGACCGCGTTGACCATCGTGTCCTGGCGCAGGACGACGTCGGCGGTCCGCTTCACGGTCGCCATGCCCGAGAGCGAGACCGTCACCTCGTAGGTGCCGGGCGGCAGCAGCGGCAGCCTGTATTCGCCGTTGCTCGCCGAAGAGGTGTGCCGGGGTTGCGGCAGCACGTTCGAGGTCGCCTGGATGGACGCCCCGGGAATCACCGACCCGTCGGCCATCGTCACCTTCCCGGTGATAGATCCGGTCTGCTGACCGAACGCCGGTAGAGCGACCAACACCAACAACACCACCCCTGAGAGCCACTTCATTTCCCTCTCCTCCCTTCGTCGTAATCGCGCCGTGGGGCGCGGAAGTCGTTTCGGTTCACATGCAAGCTGATTGAGCGTGACGAGTCTAACGCAGGGCCCGGGCCATCGGGATGGTCGCTTCCGGTCGATTCAAGGAACCCTGCCGGCGAACAGGCGCTCGTCGGCGATCAGCCGGCGAGTCGCCGGATCGGCGCGCTCCCAGGCCGCACGGATCCGTTCGCGGCTGTCGGCTTCGCCGAGCAGGACGCTGACCTGCGCCCGCTTGAAGAGCGCCATCGCAGCCGCCGGGTGGTCGGGCGGGACGCGATCGAGCGCGGCGCGGGCGTCCTCGAGCCGCCTGGCCGAGAGATAGAGGACGCCGAGCTCGAGGTTCCTGAGGAACGCCGGGCCCTGCGAGTCGCGCGCCTTTTCGAGCGCCGTGATGGCCGGCCCGGTCTCGCCGAGCTCCATGCGAAGGAGACCGACCTCCACGAGGCGCGTCGCCGGGTCTCGGGCGAGCGGTGCGGAGCGTTCGAGGAGGGCGGCCGCTTCCGGCAGCCGTCCTTGACGGGCGCGGATCTTCGCCAGCCCCTCGATCGCCGCGAGGCGATCGGGCTGAGCGTTCAGCACGAACTCGAAGAGCGGTGCGGCGAGCTCGTCCTGGCCGTTCTTCAGGTGGTGCATGCCGAGGTAGTGGCGCACCTCGATCGAGCGGGGATCGATGCGCGCCGCGAGGTCGAAGGTGTCGAGCGCGGCTCGCTCCATGCCGAGGAGCGACCGGCAGACGGCCAGTCGCACGGCCGTCATCAGGTTCCCGGGATCACGCGCGAGGATCCGCTCGAAGGCCTGCGCGGCGGCCGCGTAGCGTTCCTCGGCGAAGGCGAGCGAGGAGGCGTCGAGGTCGGCGAAGAGCGGCGTCATATCCGCGGCGCGCGGCGCGTCTTTCGGCACGGTCTTCGGCGTTTCCTGGGAGACGAGGTAACCCAGGCTCGCCAGTCGCCGGCGCTCCTCCTCGGCGAGCGGCGGCGTCGTCGTCTTGGCCTCGCCCTGCCCTGGCAGCGGGTACCCGGCGACCGCCCGGAGGAGCTCCCGAGGCGGTGCCACGACCTTCGCCAGGTCGCGCTCTTCCCCTCGATCGTCGACGACGTCATAGAGCTCGAGTCGACCCGAGAGGATCAGCTTCTGGCGGCCGGCGACGGCCATCACCTGCGGCTGCCAGCGATAGTTGAGGAACGGCTGCATCGCCTCGCCGAGCACCGGCCCGCCGGCCGGGGCGAGGAGGCCTCCCTCGGTCTTCTCGCCGGCCCAGCCGAGGAGCGTCGCGCGGATCTGGCGAAGGCTCACCGGATCGGAGCGCGTTCCCGGTCCGACGCCGCCTCCGGCGATCACGAGCGGCACCCGCATGACGCCCTGATACAGCAGGTTGCCGTGCAGCATCTCGCCGTGCTCGCCGCGTCCCTCACCGTGGTCGGCCGCCACGATGATCCGGGCTTCGCGCCCGCCCGGAGAGGTCTCGAACGCGGCGAGCAGCCGCCCCAGATCGTGGTCCATGGCCGCGATCTCACCCTGGTAGGGGTCGGCCGGAAACCGGCTGCGGAACGGCTCCGGCGGCGCGTACGGTTCGTGGGGGTCGTAGTAGTGGACCCAGAGGAAGCGCGGCTTCGAATCGGCCGCCGACAGCCAGGCGAGGGCGCGGTCGGTCGTCTCGCGCGAGCTCCGCTCGACCTTGCCGCGTCCGAACTCGTCGTCGTAGCGCTCGAACCCGCGGGCGAGCCCGAACTGTCGCTCGAGGGGATAGCCCGAGACGAAGGCGGCCGTGGCATAGCCGAGCTGGCGCAGCCGTTCGGCGACGACCGGGACGCCGTCGGCCAGCCGGCGGCCGTTCTCGTGGAGGCCATGGCCGCTCGGGTAGAGCCCCGTCAGCATCGACGCGTGCGACGGAAGGGTCGTCGGCGCGGTGGCGTAAGCCTGGCTGAAGCGCAGCCCTCGGGCGGCCAGGGCGGCGAAGCTGGGCGTCACCGCGGCGTCGGCCTCGGGCGCGAGCGCGTCGGCTCGCGTGGTGTCGAGCGTGACCAGGAGCAGCGCCGGGGCTGGGCGAGCCGACGGCGCTACGACCTGCTCGGTCTTGCGAGCGCAGCCGACGGTAAGCGCCAGGGCCCCCGCCACGACGATTCGACGCAGGAGAGGGCCACCGCTGCCCATGCTACTCGGAAGTTTACCCTGCGACGACGAGGTCGATAGGCGATCGCAAGCTCGCCGGCCGATGGGGCCCGCGCTAGACTCTTGGACATGGCCGCCGCCACTGGTTCCCTGGCTGCTCACGTACCTCTTCTCACGCTTGACGATTGGGAGGCGATGCAGGACGAGGGTGGCGAGCTCGTGGATGGGTGGCTCGTCGAGGAAGAGATGCCGGACTTCATTCACGAAACGGTCGTCGTGTTCCTCATCGAGCTCTTCAGGGTCTGGCTGAGGTCGAATCCGAGGGGATTCGTCGCGGGTTCGGAGGCAAAGTACGGCGTACTCCCCACGCGGGGAAGAAAGCCGGACGTCTCGGTCTTCCTCCCGGGTAGTCGCAAGCCGCCCGCGCGTGGCCTCGTGCGCGTGCCGCCTGACATCATGGTCGAGGTGGTCACCCCGACTCCTCGCGACGGTCGTCGGGACCGAGTCGAGAAGCCGCAGGAATATGCCGCTTTCGGAGTCCGCTGGTACTGGATCGTCGACCCCGGTCTTCGCACGCTCGAGATCCTGGAGCTGAATGCCGAGGGTCGATACGTCCATCTCGTCGGAAAGGCGGAAGGGCTGATCTCCGACGTCCCGGGCTGCCCGGGGCTCGCGCTCGATCTGGATGCGCTGTGGCGCGAGCTCGACGAGCTGGAAGCGGAAGCCTGACGTCCCTTCGGAAGCGCCGGCGACGTCGTCCATAATCGCGGCGCGATGGACGAACGAATCCTTTCCGGTGTGCTCCAGACCGAGGAGTCCGAGCCCGAGCTCTCGCTCCGGCCGCAGGTCCTCACCGAGTTCATCGGACAGCCGAAGCTGAAGGAGACGCTCGGCGTTTTTCTCCAGGCGGCCCGGCGCCGGAACGAGCCGCTGGACCACGTCCTGCTGTTCGGACCGCCGGGCCTCGGCAAGACCACGCTGGCGCACATCATCGCGCGGGAGATGGGGTCGCAGATCCGCGTGACGGCGGGGCCCGTGCTGGAGAAAGCGGGCGATCTCGCCGCGATCCTCACGGGGCTCGAGGCGGGGGACGTCCTCTTCGTCGACGAGATCCACCGGATGCCCGCGGCCGTGGAAGAGGTGCTCTATCCCGCGATGGAGGACGGCAAGCTCGATCTCGTCATCGGCACCGGGCCGGGAGCACGGACGGTGGAGCTGAAGCTGAAGCCCTTCACGCTGGTGGGCGCCACGACGCGGGCCGGGCTCCTCTCCCAGCCTTTCGTCTCGCGGTTCGGCATCACGCACCGCCTCGACTATTACGACGTCGGGTCGATCACGACGATCCTGACCCGTTCGGCCGACATCCTCGCGTGCCCCATCGAGAGGACCGGCGCCGAGGAGATCGCGCGGCGGAGCCGGGGGACGCCGCGCATCGCGAACCGGCTGCTTCGGCGGGTGCGCGACTATGCGGAGGTGGGGGGCGCGGCGTCGATCACGGCGGAAGGGGCGCGCCACTCGCTCGACAAGCTGGAGGTCGACCACTTCGGCCTCGACGAGGTGGACCGGAAGATCCTCACCACCATGATCGACCGGTTCGGCGGCGGCCCCGTGGGGCTCTCCGCGCTCGCCCACTCGATCGGCGAGGACAAGGGAACGCTCGAGGACCTGTACGAGCCGTTCCTCCTCCAGACGGGCTTCCTGATGCGGACGCCGAAGGGCCGGGTGGCGTCGGTTCAGGCCTACAAGCACCTCGGGCTGACCCCGAAGTCGGTCGGGTCGCTCTTCTCGTGATCGCCGCCTGATGCCGCGCGGACGCGGGCTCCTCATCTACAACCCCACGGCCGGCAAGCGAGACCGCCGCGTGGAGATGCGCGGTGTGATGGAGCGGGCGGACCGCCAGGGCCTCTCGCTCCTGAACCTTCCCACGGAGCGCGCCGGCCACGCGACCGACCTCGTGCGGCGCTATCTTCCCGAGGGGCCGGACGTCGTCGCCGTCTGTGGCGGCGACGGCACCGTGGGCGAGGCCGCGGCGGCGCTCGTCGGTTGCGCCACCCCGCTGGCCGTGCTGCCGGGCGGCACCACGAACGTGATCGCGCGCGAGTACGGCCTCGGGAAGACGGTGGCGCAGGCCGAGGCGCACCTGACGTCGAGCGTCACCCGGAAGCTCACCGCGTGGACCAACGGCCACCGCGTCAGCCTCATCGGCACGGGTGTCGGCTTCGACGCCCGCGTGATGACGAACATCATTCCCGTCCTGAAGCGTCTCTTCGGGCGGACCGGCATCAGCTACACGGCCACGATGGAGTGGCTGAAGTACGAGTTTCCCGAGATCGCCGTCCGCGGCCTCGATGCCGACGGAAAGCCGTTCGAAAGGACCGCGACCTTCGTCCTGTCGGCGAACACGCGACGGTACGGCGGCGAGCCGATCCTGTCGCCGTTCGCCGATCCGGAGGACGACCTCCTCGACCTCGTCCTCTTCACGTCCCGCTCCCGCCTCTCGCTCTTCCGCTTTTACGCCCGCCTCTCGGGCGGGAAGGCGGAGCAGCTCCGGGTGGAAGGCGTCGAGCGCTTCCCGGTGCGCCAGTTCACGGCGGAATCGCGGGCCGGCTACGAGCTCGAGGTGCAGGTGGACGGCGACGCGGCCGGGACGACGCCCGTCACGGTGGGGCCTTCGCTCGGCAGCGTCCGGATCGTCGTGCCTGATCCGGCTGCTCCGGGCCGGCCGTAGACTCCGCGAAAACCGAGAGGAGAAACCCGTATGGACCGTCGCTCGTTCCTCCAGCTTTCGGCTGCCGCGCTCGCCTCCACGGCCGCACCGCTCGCCGCCGGCGAATCGCCCACGACGGCGACGGCGACCCCGTCGAGGGCCGCCGTGAAGACCGGCGGCATCCAGCTGATCCCGGTCGACGGCAAGTACAAGGTCTGGACGAAGAAGGTCGGCTCGGGCAAGACGAAGGTGCTCCTCCTGCACGGCGGCCCCGGCTGCACCCACGAGTACTTCGAGTGCTTCGAGGACTTCCTCCCGCGAAACGAGTTCACGTTCTACTACTACGACCAGCTCGGCTCGTACTACTCCGACCAGCCCGACGACAAGGGCCTCTGGACGGTCGACCGGTTCCGCGAGGAGGTGGAGCAGGTCCGGAATGGGCTGGGCCTCGACCGCTTCATCCTGTACGGCCATTCGTGGGGCGGGATGCTCGGCATCGAATACGCCCTGAAGTACCAGCGGCACCTGAAGGGGCTGGTCATCTCGAACATGACCGCGAGCGTCAAGTCGTACATGGAGTACATGGCCGTCCTCCGCGGCCGCCTCTCGCCCGAGGACCAGCAGACGCTGGAGAAGTACGAGAAGGAAGAGAAGTACGAAGAGGCCGACTACCAGGCGATCATCTTCGGCAAGCTCTACGCCCAGCACCTCTGCCGGATCGTCCCGCATCCCGATCCCGTGGCGCGGACGTTCAAGCACCTCGCGGCCCCCGTCTACAACACCATGCAGGGGGCGAACGAGTTCGTCGTCACGGGGACGTTCAAGGACTGGGACCGCTGGGCCGACCTCCCGAAGATAAAGGTGCCGACGTTCCTTTCCGTCGGGCGCCACGACGAGATGAACGTGGAGGACATCCAGAGGATGGGAATCAAGATCCCCACCTCCCGCGTCTCGGTCTGCGAGAACGGAAGCCACCTCTCGATGTACGACGACCAGGAGGCTTACTTCAAGGGTCTGCTGAGGTATCTGAGGGACGTCGAGTCCGGCGCCTTCAGGGCTTCGGCCTAGGGCGGAGCTTCTCCACGGCGGCGCCGAGCGCGTCGTCGTCCGGCGTCATCTCCGCGGTCTTCTCCACCCAGCGCCACGCCTCGCGGCCGTCCTTGTCGATCAGGATCGCCGCGGGCCGCACCCGCGCCGTCGACCGGGCGTTCCGCAGGCCATAGGCCGCGATCACCTTCAGCGCGGGGTCGGAGACGAAGCGGTGCGTCAGCGGGCGGCCGCGGGCCGAAAGCTTCGCCAGGAGCTCGCGGGTCTTGCCGATCTCGTCCGCGGAGATCGCGATGACGGGCACTCCCGCGAGGGTCGTCTTCTTCAGCTCCTCGATGTGGAGCAACTGCTCCACGCAGAACCCTCACCAGTGGCCGCGATAGGCCACCAGGAGGACCGGCTCCCCCCGGAACGACTCGAGGGTGGTCGTGCCGCCGAAGGCGTCGGGCAGCGAGAAGGAGGGCGCGAGCGAGGCCGCGAGGAGGAGCGACAGGACGAGGGGCATGGGAGCTCACCCTTGCCGTCAGCGTTTCGGTTTCGAGGCCTTCGCGGCCCGGGAGGCGGCCTCGATCTTCGCCCACTCCGTCTCCCAGAACGGCTCGACCCCTTCCATCATGGCGGCCTCGAACTCGTTGTCGGGTGTCCCGCTCAGGTTCTCGTAGTCGAGCGTGAGGCCGATGAACGCGAGGTTCATCTCGTCCGTCGTCTGCTCGCCCCACGTGAGGTCCTTCGGCGGGTTGTTCGGGTTCTCGGGGTTCATCGTCGAGTTGTCGTAGGTGGCGACGAGCTCGAGCTTCGAGCCGAACGGGACGGCGACGGGCTCTTTGTAGAAGTAAGTCCCCTGCCACTTGAAATCCCAGTCGGGGACGTTCACGAGGCAGGACTTGGCGCCCGCGAAGGACGTGGTGTCGACCCGCAGCGTGGTGCCGGTGAGGTGCATGTGCGGCGCCACACCCAGGATGTGAACGCCCACCGGCACGGTGAAGGGCCCCGCCGCGGGGGCGCGCACCTCGTGCTTCGCCGCTCCGGCGGGAATCCGGAACCCGAGGTTTGCCATCGGGAGCGTGATGAACCGTTTCCTGATCGGGACGCGCGAGAAGGTGAGCCCGACGGAGGTGACGTCCGACGCCACCACGCCCGAGCGGGCGCTGTAGTGGACCTGCATCACGACCTTCGAGCCTTTGGGTACCTGGAGGCCCACTCCCTCGGGGAGCTCCTGCGGCCGCGCCCCGGGGGCCCAGCCGCCGAGGCCCGTCACGTTCGATCCGAGGCCCGGGCCGCCGAAGCACTCGTAGCCGGGCCCGGGGTCCTTCTGGTCGAGGGCGTCCGCGCTGTTGCCGGTGTCGACGTAGAGGAGCACGTGGTGGACCATCGGCCGGTTTCCCGGCAGCACCTCGACCGTGCTCACCCACCTGTCCTCGGTCAGGCGCGTCGGCATCACGAAGCAGCGGTAGACGTCGCCCTTCTTGAAGTCGGGCGTGAACGACTGCGACATCGCGAGCGCGAGGTCGGGGGTTCCGCCTTTCCAGCTGCTCCCGAAGACGAGGGGCGCGGGCGCTTCCTTCGGATCGCCCTCGGGCGCGCCGGCATCCAGCCAGCGGTCGATCGCGGCCAGCTCCTCGGTGGAGAGGGACGGGTTGTCCTTGAACTCGTAGCAGTCGGAGCTGGCGTGCCAGGGGGGCATGAGGCGGTTCGACGCCATGTACTGGATCTCGTACCGGTGCCCGAAGGCCTCCTCGTAGGTGACGAGCGGGAAGGGCGCGATGTCGCCCGTGTGGTGGCACGACTGGCAGCGCGTCTGGAGGATCCGCGAGACGCTGGCATGGAACGTGTCGCGCGGCCTGAGCGTGCCGATGACGGGCCCGCCGAGGCCAGCCGCGGCGACGGAAGGCGCCGCGTTCACTGCCGCGGCGACGGAAGGCGCCGCGTTCACTGCCGCGGCGACCAGGGGTTCGTGCGAGCGGACCGTCTCGAGTGCCGTCGGAGGGACATCCTGGGCGGCTGCCGCGGACGACAGGCCGAGAGCGAGGAGAAGGAGCGCGCGGGACCCTGGGTGCATGTGACCTCCAGACCTGACGTCATGAGACGTCTGACACTGAGACTAGGTTACATCCAACCGCGGCGACGCGCCGGTAAAGCCAAGACGGCCACCCCGACCGTATGATCTATGTCAAGGAGGTTCCCATGAACCGTCAAACACTCCGGAGGCTCGCCCCGCTGGCCTTCCTGCTCGCCTCGATCGCGAATGCCCAGACTTTCGGCGTCGTCCTGAAGGGAACGAACGAGACCCCGACCATCGGCGATCCGAGGGCGAGCGGGTTTGCCGTCGTCACGCTGAGCGGACTCACCGTCTCGTACACGATCTTCGCTCAGGGCACCGGAACCATCACCGCCGGCCACATCCACGAGGGGGACAAGTTCACCGCCGGCTCCGTCCGGATTCCCTTCACGTCGATCGCCTTCGTCGACGGTGTGGCGACCGGGACGGTGGCGATCCCGACGCAGGCGATCGCCGACGGCATCCGGGCGAGACCGTCAGGCTACTACGTGAACCTCCATACGGCCGATTTCCCCGGAGGCGTGATCCGGGGTGAGCTCTCGCCGCTCGATATGAACCGGCTCTACTTCCCGACGGTCGTGAAGGCGGACGGGCTCAACAACACGAGCTTCGTGACGGACCTGAGCCTGGTGAACGTCTCCACGGGGACGATGGTCGCCACGATCGATTTCTACGCCTCCTCCGCCACGGCGCTCACGGCGCCCACGGCCACCAAGACCGTCTCGATTCCCGGGAGCTCGCAGACGGTGGTGACGGATCTCCTCGGCTCGACCTTCTCGGCGACGGGTGACGGCGCGCTCCGGGTCTCGGCGCCGCTGGATGTCCATGTCACGTCCCGGGTTCTCAACGACCTCCGCTCCAAGGGCCAAGGGACGCAGAGCCTTCTCGTCCCGCCGAGCGAGCTCGCGGACGGCGTCGGTACCGGAATCCTTCCGCTCCTCTCCCAGGCCGCGGCCGGAGACATCGCCGCCGGGAACGGGTTCCGCACCAACATCGGTTACTTCAACCCCCTCGCCAGCGAGGTCACGGCGACTTTCGTGGCGCGCCGCAAGTCCGACGGCGCCGTGATCGGGACCAAAGAGGTGAAGGTCCCGAGCCTCAGCCGGCAGCAGAAGGCCGTCTTCGATCTGATCGACACCGTGGAGGACGCGGATCGCGTGCAGGACGACTTCCACGTGACGTATTCGCTTGCGAAGGGGGGGACGCTGCTGGTCTACGCCGCGGTCGTCGACAACCGGACGGGCGACGGCGTCTACATTCCCGGACGCCGCGTCCGGTAGCCGAGCGACGTCGACGCCTACGAAAGGGCCTCCCGGTCGGGAGGCCCTTTTTCGTACAGCGCTCAGACTCAGCGGAACAAGTTCGCCACCGGCTTGTAGACGCCGTCCTTCGCGTACGGCACGTACTCGAAGCCCCGGCCGAGCGGATCGTCGTGACGGACCGTGGTGTAGTCGATCCCGAGCGCCGAGTAGAGCGTGCAGGCGATGTCCTCGGGCCGGATGTCGCGATTCTCGGACCAGCCGGCTTCGCCCAGCTTCGCGCCGGTGGCGTCCGTGGAGCCGATGACCTGCCCCCCCTTGATGCCGCCGCCGCCCAGGACGACGCTCGTCCTCAGGAAGTGGTCCCGGCCTCCCTGGCCGTTCAGGTTGCCCACGGTCCGGCCGAACTCGCCCGCGACCAGGATGATCGTCTCGTCGAAGAGCGTCTGGCCCGCCGCCTCGCCGGGGGTGGCTTTCAGGTCGGAGATGAGCTGGGCGAGAGCGGGGTCGAGGGTGTTCCTCGCCTGCGTGTAGAGGCTGTTCCCCGTCGCCTGGTAGATATTCGCGTGCATGTCCCAGCCGCCCACCGAGACCTGCACGAAGCGGGCGCCGCGGCGCCCCGCCAGGAGTTTCTTCGCGATGACGCAGGCGTTGCCGAAACCGGTACCGCCGTACGGCGCGCCCTCGGCGGCCGTATAGGTGAAGAGCTTGTTGACGTCGGACGAGTCCATCAGGGTCTTCGCCTGCTTGTAGAAGCTCGCGAAGTCGGCCGCGTCCCTGCCGAGGGGCTCCCCGTTGCGGAGCGCCGCGTCCAGCGATTCGAGGTCGCCCCAGCGCGCGGCGAAGCGGCTGCCGGCGACGCCGCCGTAGCTCGCGTCGGGGTGCGTCAGGCTGGGGAGCCCGTTGGTGCTCGGGGAGACGCTGAACGGCGAGAACCTGGCGGGGAGGTAGCCGGAGCCCTTGATGCCTCCGGTGTTCAGCGCGATGAAACCGGGGAGGACGTCTTTCGCCGGGTCGCGCCGGCTGTCCGCCTCCAGCGCCGCGACGGCGCCGATGTGCGGGGCGATCTTGCCCGTGGCGCCGGTGGGGTTCCTCACGATCTGCGCCCAGGTCTGCGCGAGGCCGTGGACGGCGGCCCACGAGAGATACGAACGGACGATCGCGAGGTCGGGGAGCTTCTCGGCGAGCTTCGGCAGGAGGCCCTGCGGAAACCGGAGGCCGCCGCCGTAGCTGGTGGGTGCGAAGTTGGCGGGAGTCCAGGCGCCTTCCTTCAGGTCCCACGTGTCGATCTGGCTGGGCGCGCCCGGGAGCCAGATGAAGATGGCGTTCTTCGCGGTCCCCTTGATCGTGGCCGAGGTGGCCTGGGACGTCCGCTCGAAGGCGGCGGCCGGGCTCGGCAGGAACCAGGAGGCGACGAGCCCGGAGGCGGAGAGCTCCAGCATGGCGCGGCGCGACAGGCCGGGGCCCTGGAGCGGTGAGGAGCCGTTTTCGGGAGCGGGGACGGACGGTTTCATCTGCGGCTCCTCCTCAGTAGTTGAACAGGAAATCGAGCTTGTTGAGGAGCGCGAACTGGAGGTCTTCCACGACGTTGTTCGCCGTGGCGCCTTTGGGAAGTGTCGAGAGGATCTTCAAGGCAGCCGCCTCCTCGGCGGGCGACGGCGGGCGCGACAGGGTGGACAGGTAGAGCGCTCGGACGATCTGGACGGGCGTGGCCTTGGCGTCGGTCAGGCTCCTCGTGAGCGAACCGGCCGTCGAGACCCTCACGCGTGAGGCCACGAACCCGCTGTTGAGCGCGGCCAGGGCCTGCGTGATGGAGCCGTCCGAAGATCGCTCCGTCGTGTCGCGGTTGCCCCGGAGGAACGTGTCGAGGAAGTTGCGGGTGGTGCCGTCGGCGGGCTCGGTGGTGTCGGGCAGCTGGTGCGCCGACGTGAGCGAGGTCGTGGTGCCGGCCAGGACGAGCGGCGCCGGCACGTTGGTGGCGCGGGCGATCGCGTCGACGAGCTCCTCGGCGCGGAGCCGCCTCACGAAGTGGCGCGCGAAATACCGGGCGTAGTCGTCCTTCCATTCGCCGGGGTAGTGGGAGGAGAGCTGGTAGGAGGTGGAGCTCGTGATCTGCCGGAGGATGTGCCGGAGGTCGTAGCCGCTCGACCGGTAGTCGGCCTCGAGCCGGTTCAGGAGGTTCGGGTGCGTCGGCTGGATCGTCCAGGGGGCCGGGGGCGGGTTGGCGGGATCCTGCCGGGCGAGGTCGAAGCCGTCCGCCGGCTCCACGATGCCGACGGTGAAGAGCTCGCGCCACAGGTAGTTCACCGCGGACCGCGCGAACTGCGGGTGCTCCGTGACGATGCGCGCGAGCGCCTGACGGTAACCCTCGCCGGTCTTCGGCTCGGCGCCGTTCAGGAGGAACCTCGGCTTGACCTCCTTGAGGGTGGACGGGACGGTCCACGTGCCGTTCCGCGGCGACTTGTTCCCGGTGGTCGTGTTCAGCTTGTAGTCGCCCGTGGCCGCTTCGGTGATGAGGTAGCTCGTCTGGTTCTGCGGCGAGAGCCGGGGGAGGCGCGCGAAGAACGCCGAGAGGCCCCAGAAATCCTGACGCGTCACGGTGGAGCCCCAGACGTTGATGAGGTCCATGTGCCCGGCGCCGTGGTGGCAGGAGGCGCAGAAGAGGGCATTCGTCCCGAGGAACGTGGTGCCGACGGTGGCGGCCAGGTTGTCGTACGAGTCCTGTATGGGTCCGTTGTTCTGGTAGTGACGCGCCTCGAAGTTCGCCGCGCCGGTGACCGTCGTGTCGCCCTTCGCGGTGATCAGCTCCGTGGCGATCCAATCGAAGCCCTTCCCGACCCTCACGGCATCGACGAAGTAGCCGTGGAACGCGTTCCGTCCTGCCGCGAAGAGGGCGCCCGTCTCGGCCCGCGACGTGTTGCGGAACATCTCGTCGTAGTAGAACGCCCAGCGATCGACGAACTCCGGCGATGCGAGGAGCCTGTCGACGAGGCGGCGCCGCTTGTCGCCCGACGGGTCGGCCAGGAACGAGGCCGAGGTAACCACGTCAGGAATACGCCCGGTGAGGTCGAGCGTGACGCGGCGAAGGAATTCCGCGTCGGACGAAAGCGGCGCCGGAGCGATCTGGGCGGCGTCCAGCGAGCCGAGGATCTCGTCGTCGATGTAGTTGACCCGTCTGAGGTTCAGTCTCAGGGAGCTCGCCGCCGATCCCACCGTCGCGTGGGCATCGCGCGAGGGGTGGGAGGCCGCGAACAGCGTCGTCGTGCGGGCTCTCTCCCGGCGCCGGTGCGCGCCGTCCGGGTCGATGTCTCCCGAGACCGTGCAGTCGTCGGCCGGCGCTTCTCTCGTCGTCTGGCGAAGGGCGCTCTCTCTGGCGTCGGACGGCAGGGTCGAGAACACCTCCTGGGCCAGGATGGGTGGGGCGAGGAGCAGCCCCGCCAGGGTCAGCGCGGCGGTTCGGCGGAGAGAGGGTCTCATGAAGACCTCCGAAACCGCCAACCATAGCACTAGCCGCCGATCGCTTCGCGATCTATGTCGGGGGCGGCTAGTCGAGCTGTCTTGTTCGGAGGGCAGCTGACGCTGTTCCCCCTCCTGATCCCCTGAAGGAATCGCTGCTGAAGACCCGTTCGAGGTGTGTCTTCGCTTTCCGACCCCGCGCCCGGGCCTCCCTTCTCTTTCGGCTGGACTGGAACTAGCCGAACAGGACGTCGATCGGCTTGTAGACGCCGTCCTTCGCGTAGGGGATGTACTCGAACCCCCGGCCGAGAGGGTCGTCGGTCCGCACCGTCGTCCAGTCGATGCCGAGCGCGGAGTAGACCGTGCTGGCGAGGTCCTCCGGGCGGGCCTCGCGATTCTCCGACCAGCCGGACTCCTTCAGGTTGGCCCCCGTCGCGTCGGTCGCGCCGATCACCTGCCCGCCCTTGATGCCGCCGCCCGCGAGGACGACGCTGGTCCTCATGAAGTGGTCCCGTCCCGCCTGTCCGTTGAGCGCCCCCACGGTGCGCCCGAACTCGCCGGCGATGAAGACGAGGGTCTCGTCGAGGAGCGTCTTACCGGCGGTCTCGCCAGGCGTGGCCTTCAGGTCGACGAGCAGGTTGGCGATGCCCGCGTCGATGATCGTCCCCTGCGAGTACATCGTGTTCCCGGCGTCCGCGTAGATGTTGTTGTGCATGTCCCAGCCGCCCTGCGTGATCTGGACGAAGCGCGTCCCGCGCCGCGCCGCCAGCACCTTCCGGGCGACATTGCACGAGTTGCCGAACGCCGTGCCGCCGTAGCGCGTGGCCTCGTCGGTGGTGTACATGAAGATCTTCGCGAACTCGGGGTCGGCGCCGGCGTCCATCAGCGTCTTCGCCTGCGCGTAGAAGAGCGCCGCGTCGGAGCCCTGCTTCCCGAGCGGGTTGCCGGCACGGAGCTGGGCGTCGATCTTCTCGAGGTCGGCATAGCGCGCGGTGAAGCGGCCGGGGTCGGGGTGCGTGAGGCTCGGGAGGCCTTGGTCCGCCTGGTTGGCCGGCTGGATGGAGAACGGCGAGAACGTGGACGGCAGGTAGCCGGCGCCCTCGATGGCGGTGCCGCTGTTCAGGGCCATGAAGCCGGGCATGACGTCGGTCGCCGCCCTCTTCGCCTCGAGCTCCAGCGCGACGACCGAGCCGATGTTCGGGGCGATGCTGCCGGTGGCGCCGGTCGGGTTCCGCGCGACCTGAGCCCAGGTCTGCCCAAGGCCGTGGACGAGAGCCCACGCCATGTAGGAGCGGACGATGGCCAGCTCGCCCAGGTGGTTCGCGATGTTGGGAAGGAGCCCCTGCGGGAATCGCAGGTCGGCTCCGTAGCTCGTGGGCTTGAAGTCCGTCGGCGTCCAGGCGCCTTCCTTGAGGTCGAAGGTGTCGACCTGGCTCGGCGCGCCGGGCAGCCAGATGAAGATGGCGTTCTTGGCGGTCCCCTTCGGGGTGACGCCCGCCGCGGACGAGGCCGCGAACGCCGAGGCCGGCGACTTCAGGAACCACGAGAGGACGAGGCCGCCGGCCGACAGCTCCAGGAATCCCCGACGGGAGAGCGACGGGCCCTGGAGGGGGGAGGAACCCTGGGTCAGGGTGGGGATGGAGGGTTTCACGGCTGACTCCTTCTGCCTGCGTCTCTCAGTAGTTGAGGATGAAGTCGAGCTTGTTGAGGAGGGCCCACTGGAGGTCCTCGGTGACGGTCGTCTTGCTGGCGCCCGGCGTGCCGTACAGGTCGAGCGCGGTCGCGTACTCCGAGGTCGTGGGATAGCGCGAGAGGGTCGTCGCGTAGAGCGTGTAGATGATCGTGGAGGGCGTCGCGTTCGCCGCGATGAGCTTGTTCACCGTCGAGCCCGAGGTCGCGTTCCGGACCCGGGTGGTCACCACGGTGGAGTCGTTCATGGCCGCGAGGGCCTGCGAGATCGACATCTCGTAGCTGCGGAAGTTGGTGTCCCGGTCGCCCCGGAGGAAGGTGTCGAGAAAGGCGCGGATGGCGCGGGCATTGGCGGGCGCCGGCTGGCCCCGCGGCGCGTTGGCGGGCTCGGTGACGTCGGGTAGCTGCACGGCCCAGCTGACGGGGTTCGTGTAGCCGTTCACCGTCATCGGGTAGGTGACGCCGGTGGCCTTCGTGACGGCGTCGTAGAGCATCTCGGCCCCGAGCCGGCGGACGAAGTGCCGGGCGAAGTAGGGTGCGTAGCCGTCGCTCCAGGTGCCCGGGTAGAAGGACGAGAGCTGGTAGGCGCTGGAGCTGGTGATCGTCCGCAGGATCGACCGGAGGTCGTAGCCGGAGCTCTGGAGCTCCTGCCCGAGGCGGGTCAGGAGCTCGGGGTGGGTGGGCTGCAGAGTCCAGGGGGCCGGAGGCGGGTTGGCGGGATCCTGTCGGGCGAAGTCGAAGGAGTTCGCCGGCTCCACGATCCCCACCGTGAAGAGCTCCTGCCAGAGATAGTTCACGGTCGCCCTGGCGAACTGCGGGTCGCCCGTGACCATCCGGGCCAGCGCCGCGCGGTAATTCTCGCCCTGCTGGGGGGTCGGGCGCGTGCCCGCCGCGGGGTCAGGGCCGGACGAGAGGTACTTCGGCGTGATCACCGTCAACCCCTGCGGGGTGGTCCAGGTGCCGTCGCGCGGGGTCTTGTTGCCGGTGGTCGTGTTCAGCTGGTAGTCCGGCGCCCGGGTGTTGTCGGCGACGGCGTAGGTGTAGGCGCCGAACTGGGTCCCCTGCCGCGGCATCTGCGTCTTGGCCCAGAACGCGGCCATCTCCCAGAACATCTGCCTCGAGAACTTCGAGCCCCAGATGTTGATGAGGTCCATGTGCCCCGCCCCGTTGTGGCAGGAGGCGCAGAAGAGGGCGTTCGACCCGAGGAACGCCTCGCCCACCGACGCGGCCAGGTTGTCGAACGTGTCCTGTCCCGACCGCGGGCCGTTCGTCTGGATGTTGCGGGCCGGGAAGTTGGACGGTCCCACCAGGCCGCTGTCGCCCGTGGCGGTGATCAGGTCTCGCGCCATCACGTCGTACGGCTTCTTCGAGCGGAGCGAGTCGACGAAGTAGGCGTGGAACGCGTTCCGGCCGCCGAAGCCGAGCTTTCCGCTGTCCGCGTTGAAGGTATTGCGGTACAGGTCGTCGAAGTAGAGCGCCCAGCGGTCGACGAAGGCGTCGGAGGCGAGGAGCTGGTCGATCTTCCGGATCCTCTTGTCGCCCGCAGGGTCGGCCGCGAACGCCGCCACCTCGGAAGCGTCCGGGATGCGGCCGGTGAGGTCGATCGAGACCCGGCGCAGGAACTCGGCGTCGGTCGCGAGCGGCGCCGAGGCGATGCCGTCCTTCTCCATCTTGCCGAAGATCTCGTCGTCGACGAAGTTCACGCGCCGGATGTTCAGTCTGACCCCGCCCATACCCGTTCCCGAGCCGACGGTCGAAAGCTCGTCCAGGTCCACGGGGTGCGACGAGACGAACTGGGACGTGGCCCGCGAGGCCAGCAGCCGGACCCTCCTTCCGTCGGGATCGACCCGCCCGGGCAGGGAGCACTCGGCAGATGCCCCCCTCTCGGCTCCGGCCCCCTCGCCGGTCGTGGGTGGGGTTCCGAGCACCGCGGCGGGATGGGCCATCGAGGCGAGGAACGCGAAAAGCAGCGGCCTGGGGACTGAACTCATACGGTGCCTCCGATCCAAACACTCCGACGAACGGTCGCGCTCCGGGGTTTACGCTCTTTTCCGGTTTTCGGCGGAGAGCGGTTGGCGCTATCCTCCCGCATTGCGCCGCGTCCCGGCGCCCGGAATGAACCTCGACCGCTTGCGAGATCGTTTTTTCGAGGGGGCTCCTCGCTATCGCTGGCTCGACACGATCGGTCGGGGCGGGATGGGTATCGTCTTCAAGGCGCAGGATCTCGAGCTGGAAGATGTCGTGGCCATCAAGGTGCTGTCTCCTGACCTCGAGGTGGACGAGCAGGAGCTCCTGACCCGCTTCAAGCGCGAGATCAACCTGAACCGGAAGATCAAGCACCCGAACGTGGCCCGCATCCACGACTTCGGGACGAGCGGCGACTATCCGTACATCACCATGGAGTTCGTTCCCGGCCGCGACTTCCGGACCCTGATCCTGGACGAGGGTCCGCTCCCGCCCGCGCGGGCGCTGTCCATCATCCGGCAGATCACGCTCGGCACGGGCGCGGCGCACCGCCTCGGCATCATCCATCGCGACCTGAAATCCCAGAACGTCATGGTGGAGGACGGGGGCGCCGTCGCGATCCTCGACTTCGGCCTCGCCCGCGGCAAGAAGAGCGAGGGGATCACCCTCGACAGCATCATGATCGGCACGCCGCACTACATGTCGCCCGAGCAGGCGCTGGGCAAGCCGACCGACGTGAGGAGCGACCTCTACTCCATCGGCGTCATGGCCTACGAGGCGCTCACCGGCAAGGTCCCGTTCGCGGGAGACTCGCCCCTCGTCATCGCCATGAAGCAGGTGCAGGAGCCGGTTCCGCTGGAGCCGCTCGAGCGGGCCAACGTCCCCGATGCGCTCCGAGCCATCGTGCTGAAGGCGCTCTCGAAGAACCCCGACGAGCGCTATACCTCGGCGGCCGAGCTGGAGGCCGAGCTCTCGGCCGTCCAGAACGCGCTACCCGTGACACCCGCCGAGCCCCCGGCGCGAACGGCCCGGAACACGCATCAGTCGGGCGTCATGACGATGCGCCTCGCCCGCACTCCCTCACCTTCGCCCCCGGAGCAGGCCTACACCATTCCCGCCACGCCGATGGCCCACGTGCCGGCGGCGGTGAAGTCCGCGCCCGCGCCCGTGCCGGCACCGGCACCCGCTCCCGCGGTCGCCGCCACGACGGCCACCGTCGTCCGGGCCGCCCTGATCGATCGTCCGCCGGTGGTCCTCCTCGTCGACGACGACGCCGTGCAGCGGACGGCGCTCGGGGGATTCGTCGCGCAGTTCGGCTGCAAGACGCGCGAGGCCCGGACCGGCCAGGAAGCGCTCGAGCACATGCTCAAGGAGCACGTCGACCTCGTCCTGATGGACCTCGTCCTTCCCGACATGGACGGCTTCGACGTGACCCGCATCATCAAGAGCCAGGCCTCGACGTCCGCCATTCCGGTCGTCCTGATGGCCGGCAAGCTCGACCGTAACAAGTTCGCGTTCGGAATCCAGTCCGGCGCCACGGATTTCCTGGCCAAGCCGTTCTCGCACGAGTCGATGATCGCCCGGCTGTGGAACATCCTCCAGCACCGTGGCTTCGCGCCGCCCGAGGGGAACGAAGCCCTGAACACGGCGTTGAAGCAGGAGTCGGGGCGCGTCTCGATGTCAGCCACCCACAAGTAATCGGGGGCGGCCGCTGGTTCGCGGCCTTGCGGTCCCAACCTAGTACTGGCGATCTTCTCCTGCCAGCTCGCGCACGGTGTCCTCGATGGCCGTCTGGATCTCCTTCGACGACGCAGACTCGGGGAAGCGGAGGGGCGCGCCGACGGTCACGTCGCAGATGAAGGGGACGAGGAGGAACGTGCCGCGCGGAAGGCTGCGGCCGGCGTTCCTGAGGTGGACGGGGACGACCGGGACGTCCCGGTGGGCGGCGGCGAGACGCGCGGCGCCGCCCAGGAAGCGGCCCATCACCTCCGGCTCGCCCCGTGTCCCCTCCGGAAAGAGAAGGAGCGAATGACCGCGGGCGAGCGTCGCGTGGAGGCCCTCCAGCGGATCTCCGGCCCCCTTCCCCCCACGGGTGATCGGGACGATGCCGAAGAACGTCTCCGCCACGAAACGCTTCAGGGGTGACGACAGCCAGTAGTCGGCCGCGGCCACCGGGTGGAGGCGCGACAGGCGCTTCAGGGGGAAGAGGGACAGCAGGAGAGGCGTGTCGAGGTGACTGTTGTGGTTCGCCACGACGATGACCGGATCGGGCGTGAGGAGGTGCTTCCGGCCCGCCACGCGGAGCCCGATCACGATCGACAGGAAGGGGCGGACCAGGAGCAGGAAGAAGCCCCGACGGAGGAGTTCGCGCATCACGGGTTCGCGTTCGGTGTCTTCAGCGACGTGTCGATGGTGACGATCGCCTTCCAGCCCAGCGCGCGCGAGGCCTCGACGATCAGCTCGCGCGCATGGTCCTCGGAGCGCTTCAGGAGCCCGGCGTCCTTCGCGGCCCGCGCGAGAGAGCCTCGGGCCCAGCCGCTCCAGCGCGTCCGGTCCTCGGGGGTGATCGGGTTCAGCCAGCGGGAGCGCTCGTCCCACCACTCGACCCGGGAATCGACGGAGACGATCCCCGGTGGAGGCAACGTGACGTGAAGCGTCCGGGCGGCGTCGTCCGCGACGACGGTGAAGCCGGCGTTGAGGTCGAAGCCGCCCATCACCTTTCCGCGCAGGCGTAGCGTCGCGTTCTTCGGGATGTCGAACACCACGATCGTCCGGACCTCCTCCATCTTCACCACGTCCGCCACCTCGATCTCGACCGTCGCGAGCTTGGCGACCTTGCGGATGGCCTCGACGATGGGCGCCGAGCCGCTGGCGGAGGAAGCGGGGACCCGTCTGCCCAGGAGGAAGCCTGCGGCGAGCGCGATCACCGCCACGCCCACCAGGACGAGGAAGGTCTTACGCCCTTCGAGCAAAGGGCAGCACGCGCCCTTCGGACGGCGCCCCCGCGGACGAGGTGCCGAGCTCTTTCCGGAGCGCGTAGAGGACGGCGAGCGCGATGAGCGGCGGCACCAGGATGAAGGCGCCGACGATGGGCCAGACGTTGACGCTGTGCGTCGACCCCGCGCACGTGGGGCACGCCGCCACCCGCGTGGCCACGAGGAGGAGCGGCAGGGCGGCGAGGCGGCGCATGGTCAGGGGTGGTGGGTGAACGGGCTCGTGAGCACCCGGATGAGGTTGTGAGCGTCGGCCATCAGGACCACGGCGTAGAGCCCGGCCAGGGGGAGCGGAATGGCGGCGAGCCAGAGTAGCCCGCGTTTCTCGTACTTCAGGTGCATGAAGTAGAGGCCCACGAGGGCGGCCTTGGTGAGCGCGAGGCCGATCATCAGCGCGACGAAGACCCGCCGGTCGATCTTCAGGAACGTGATCCCGACCTCGACGATCGTCAGGACGAGGAGCGCGAAGAAGATCCGGATGTAGTCCTTCCTGTGGTCGTGCGGCGCGTCGTGGGCGGCGGAGGCGTGCGTGCTGTCGCTCATGTTCAGCTTCCTTCAGGGCTCGTCAGACCAGGTAGACGAAGGTGAAGACGAGGATCCAGACGAGGTCGACGAAATGCCAGAACAGGCCGCAGATCTCGACGTGGGTTGCGTTGTTCGACAGGTGCTTCCCGCGCGCCACGCCGAACGCGATGATGAGGAGGTACGTCACCCCGGTGAAGACGTGCGCGCCGTGGAAGCTGGTGATCACATAGAAGGTGGCGGGGAAGTTGCCGGCGCCGATGGTGAAGCCGTGCGCGATCAGGTGCGAGTACTCGTAGACCTGGCCGCCCAGGAAGAACATGCCGCCGAACGCCGTGGCGAGGAGCCACCGGAAGGCCGTTTTCCTGTCCTGCTTCTTGGCGGCGTCGAGCGCCAGCACCATCGTCAAGCTGCTGCAGATGAGGACGAACGTCATCACGCTGGTGAAGATGATGCCGAGCACCGAGGACGGCATCGGCCAGTCCTTGTTCCCCGCGCGGAGGATGCCGTAGGTGAGGAGGAGCCCCGCGAAGGTCATCGCGTCGGTGACGAGGTAGACCCACATCCCCACCTTGGCGGTGTTCGCGGTGCCGAAGGTGTGCACCACCTTCGGGCGCGGAATGGCCCGGGCGCTCGCGGTCTGGCTCAACGGCTTTCCCCTCCGAGATTCGCTAGAAGTCCGATGTCGCGCATCATAAGGTCGATCTCCTCCGGCAAGGCGCTCGTCACGCGGCGGATGCGGCCCTGACCGTCCGCGAGGATCAGCCGTCCGTCCAGGGGGTCGAGCCGCAGCGTCCGTTTCACCATCTCTTCGAGCGGGGCCACGTCTCCCCCCGCGAGCGTCCACCGCCAGGCGCCGGCGCCCGAGCTCTTCGCCAGGGCCGCGAGGTCGGCGCGGCCCCTCACGAACGTCACCAGATGGACGGCGTTGCCCGTGTTACGGACCCGCTTCTGGAGCATCGCGAGCGGCGAGCCCTCGGCCCGGAGCGCGTCGGCTGACGCGAATTCGAGGATGACGATTCCGCGCAGGTCGGCCGAACGGAACGGCCGGCCGGCCTGGTCGACCAGCTCGTACGGCGGCAGCGTTCCGAGAACGGGGGGCGCGGCGGGAAGCTCGCGCAGCACCGACCGGACGATCGGGAACGCGAAACCGGTCGCGAGGAAGAGCGCCCAGAACCAGCCGCTCCCGGTCAGTCGCGCCGCGATCTGCTGGGGCAGCGCGATCCGCTGGGGCGGCGCCGAGGCCATGGGGACCGGGACGGCCAGCGCCATGGGATTACTTCGTCTCCAGCGAGGCGACGTGCGAGACAGCGGAGCGGACCGCTTCGTTGACAGTTGTCTTTTCTGCCGGAGCGCCGGCAGCCGGGGCCGGCGCAGCCAGCGCCTTGACGAGCTCCTCGCGAAGGCGGTCGGCCTCGGGTGTGCCGCGCAGCTGGATGAGCGACTTCACGTAGTACGACATCGCCCAGATGTCCTCGTCGGGGAGCGCGCCCTTCCAGGTGGGCATGGCGGTGCCGCCGATGCCGGAGGCGATCGTCCGGTAGATGTCCGTCAGCTCCTCGCCCGAGCGGACCAGGTCCTTCGTGAAGTCGGGCGGCATCACCTTGACGCTGTAGTCGCTCTCCTTGAGCTCGGAGTGGTACGGGTCGGGGCGCAGGGTGGCCTCGCGCTTGGAGAGCTCCAGGCTCGCGGCTTCGATCGTCTCTTTCTTCTCGTACGCGGGGTGGCACGACAGGCACTGGGCGAAGCCGTGGTAGACCTTCATGCCGCGGACGCGGGCCTCTTCCTGCCGGGCGCGGCCCCAGGTGTCGGGGGCCGGGACGATCGGCTCGCCCGGGGTGTTCTCGAGCCATCTCGGGGAGAGTGTCTTGATGTACTGGACGATGTCGAGCAGCTGCTTCTCCGAGACGTCCTTCCACGGCAGCATGGCAGTGCCGTGGAGGCCGTTCTGGACGATCCGGAGGAGGTCGGCGTCGTTCGGGAGCTTTCCGCTCGAGACGGCGGCGAACTTGAACTTGCCCTGGCGGAAGTCCCGCGGGGGCGGGCGGAGTCCGATCGCCGCCGGGCCCTTCCCGTCGCCCGCGAGCCCGTGACAGGCCGCGCAATAGACCGAGTACGCCTCGGCGCCCGCGGTCAGGCGCCGCGCCGAGACCTTCTTGCCGCCGAGGACCATCGGCTCGGTGAACTTCTTCGAGGGGCCGCCGCACGCGAGCGTGCCGAAAGCGAGAAGGGCGAGCCCCGCCCCCTGTGACAGAAACGCCTTGCCAGTCCTCAACCGAGCCTCCTCATACCAGATAGACCGCGACGTACATGACGACCCAGACCACGTCGACGAAGTGCCAGAAGAGCGCCGACAGCCGGACCGCATTCTGCTGGTTCGACGTGTAGTCGCCGCGGTTCGCACCCGGTATCAGCCAGGCCAGCGCGACGAGGCCCGCCAGGACGTGAACCGCGTGGAAGACCGTGAGCCCGTAGAAGACGGAGCCGTAGGGCCCCGAGCCGATCTGGAAGCCGCTCCGCCAGAGGGCCACCCAGAGGCCCGTCTGCAGGAGCAGGAAGAGCGAGCCGAGGCCGATCGTGGTCCAGAGCGTACGCACGAGAGCGCCGGGCCGATCCGTCCCGGGCCGCCGGACCACGCCGAGATGCAGGACCACGCTGCTCGCGAGGAGGATCAGCGTGTTGAAGCCCGGCATTAGGCGCGGGAGGGGAGCCGTCCCTTCGGGCGGCCAGCCGGGCGCCCGGAGGCGGACCATCGCGTAGGCGAAGAAGAGGCTCGCGAAGAGCATGGCCCAGGAGGCCAGACCCATGACCATGCCGACGAAGGCGGTCTTCCGGCTTTCCTCCGGCGATTCCAGGGCGACCGCCGTCATTTCCCGGCAGCGCCCAGCGCCATCCGTCCGTCGCCCGGGAGGTCCTCGGTGGCGGAGGGAAGCGGCTCGTCCTGAGCCAGCCAGTCTTTCCCCCGGACGGCGGGGTGCCCGAACTCGTGAGGCCCATGCAGCACCGTGGGGATCACGTCGTAGTTGTGGTGGGGCGGGGGGGACGCGATGGTCCACTCGAGCGTGCCGATCTCCCACGGGTTCCTCGACGCCTTCTTTCCCGAGATGACGCTCGTCAGGAAGTTGTAGACGAAGATGAACTGCACCGCGCCGAGGAACAGCGCCGCCATGGTTATGTACCTGTTCATGGGCGAGAGCGGCTGGAGGAAGGCGTACGAGTCCAGGTTGTAGAGCCGGCGCTGCATCCCGGCGTAGCCGATGACCAGCATCCCGACGAAGACCGCGTTCAGCGGGATGATCGTGAGCCAGAAGTGGAGCTTGCCGGCCGTCTCGTTCATCTCGCGCCCGAACATCTTCGGGAACCAGAAGTAGATGGCCGCGAAGCCGCCGAGCAGGACCGACGCCGCCATGGTCAGGTGGAAGTGGCCTATGACGAAGTACGAGTCGTGCAGGTAGACGTCGGACGAGATGGCCGCGAGGTGGAGCCCCGTCAGCCCGCCGAGGCCGAAGACGAAGACGACGCCGAGCGCGAAGAGCATGGGCGTGGTGAAGCGGATGGCGCCGCGCCAGATCGTGCCGAGCCAGTTGATGAAGAAGATGGCCGACGGGATCGAGATGAGCATCGTGAGGGCCATGAAGCCCTGCGACAGGAGCGGGCTCATCCCCACCACGTACATGTGGTGCCCGTAGACGATCATCGAGAGGGCGGTGATCACCGACATCGACAGGGCGGTCGCCTTGTAGCCGAACGCCGGCTTCCGGGAGAAGAACGACAGGATGTCGGAGACGATGCCCCAGGCCGGCAGGATGAGGATGTAGACCTCGGGGTGGCCGAAGATCCAGAAGAGGTGCTGGTAGAGCACCGGATCGCCGCCTCCCGTGGTGACGGCCGCGCCGGCCATGAAGAAGTGGCTACCGAGGACGCGATCGAGGAAGAGGAGGAGCAACGCGGCGGCGATGACCGGCACGAAGAGCGCGTTCAGGATGGCCGTGAGCCAGAGGCCCCACACGGTGAGGGGCATCTTGAAGTAGCCCATGCCGGGCGCGCGGAGGCGGATGACGGTGGTGATGTAGTTGACCGCGCCCATGATCGACGCGGCGCCCGCCAGGAAGATGGACAGCACCCACATCGTCTGGCCGGCGCCCGGCTGGCCGACGGCGGTGGAGAGCGTGGGATACGACTGCCAGCCGCCTGCCGCGGCGCCCATCGGGACGAAGAGCGAGCCCAGGAGGACGCCGCCCGACGCCATCATCGTCCAGAACGACAGCATGTTCAGAGTGGGGAACGCCATGTCGCGGGCGCCGATCATCAAAGGGATGCAGTAGTTGCCGAACGCGCCGATGAGGATCGGCGTGATGGCGAAGAAGATCATGATCGTGCCGTGCATCGTGAAGAACGACGCATAGAGCTGGGGCGGCATCACGCCGCCGCTGCCGGGCCAGAACAGCTTTCCGACGACGGGGAACGCCGTGCCGGGGTAGGCGATCTGCCAGCGGATCATCATGGCCATGAGACCGCCGACGGCGAGGAAGAAGAGGCCGTACCAGAGGAACTGCTTCGCGATGACCTTGTGGTCGAACGAGAAGATATAGCGTTTCAGGAACGCGGCCGGGTCGGGGTGGATCCCCTGCTCTTCGTGGAAGTCCTCGCCTTCGGCGGCGTTCGAGGAGGTGTTCGACACGTCTACTTCTCCCATGCCCAGCCCCAGAAGGCGTCCTTGTCCGCGGGGTCGAACCTGCGGGCGGCGTCCCCCTGGGCTTCTTTGTACCAGCGGTCGAAGTCGGCCGCGGCCAGCACCGTGAAGCTGCTCTGCATCTTGTAGTGGGCCCAGCCGCACATCTGCGAGCAGGCGATCTCGAACGTGCCGGTCTCCTTCGCCTGGAACCAGACTTTCGTCACGTGGCCCGGGTTGGCGTCCTGCTTGATCCGGAAGTTCGGCAGGTAGAAGCTGTGGATGACGTCCTTCGCCTTCAGCTGAACGAAGATCGGCCGGCCCACCGGCACGCGCATGTCGTTCAGCGTGATCACGTCGTCAGCGGTGTTGAAGAGCTCGTCCGCGCCGGCGTAGCGGATGTTCCACGCCCACTGCTGGGGCATCACCTCGACCTTGAAGGTGTCGGGCGAGGTGGGCCAGTTGTAGAAGTACTCCTTGATGTCCTTCTCCGAGCCGCGCACCAGCCGCATGTCGACCGAGAGGAAGACGAGCGCCGCGAGCGAGCCCGTCACGAAGAGGCTCTTCTTGTCGGTGCCGTGGTAGTAGAAGCCTCGCAGGCGTCCGGGCCGCGACCGGTAGACGACGCAGAAGCCCACCAGCGCGATCACGACGAGCGAGAACGCGAAGAGGCAGAGGTTCGTCGTGTACCAGAAGAGCTCCTCGACGCGGTAGCCGTCCTTCGAGACGTCGGGGACCGGCGCGTAGCGCTTCCACCACGGGTCGGCCGCCAGGGCGGCGGCCGGCAGCAGAGCCAGGCTCGTAAGCGCGGTCCGAACGGCGTTTCGGGCCAGGGAGACGGTTTTGCGAGGCATCGGATCCCCTTTGGCGCGCAACTATAAGGATTCGCCTCGCAACTTCAAGGCTCGTCTGAGCGCCGCGAGCGCGCCCAGGAAGAGAGTCGCCTCTCGCTCCGTGGGGCGGGCCCGGAGGAGAAGGGACGTCAGCTCGTGCAGGACCTCGGGGGAATGGCCGGATCCCGGGTAGCCCGCTTCCTTCAACGTGTCGCGAAACGAGGTCAGGAGCCGGTCGAGCGCCGGACCCTTGGCGCCGGACACCCGGGCAGGCCGCTCGCGGCTCACCGAGAGAAGCGCCAGCGCGGCCGTCGCGGCCTGTGCCAGGTTCAGCGTGGGGAACTCCGGCCGCGTCGGGAGCGAGGTCCTGGCGTGGCAGCGTCGCAACTCGTCGGCGGTGAGCCCGCTCCGCTCGGGACCGATGACGAGCGCCGCCCGGCCGCTCCTTCGCAACGCGGCCCAGGTCGTGGCGGGGGGGAGTCCACGCGTCCGCCGACCTCGCAGCGACGTGAGCGCGACGAGGAGATCGGCCTCCACGTCGTCGAGCGTTCGGACGATCGGCGCCGCGGCCAGCACGTCCTCGGCACCCGAGGCGAAGGCGAGGGCGTCGGCGTGCGCCCGGTCGGCCCGCGGGTCCACCAGCGTCAGCCCGGCGCCGAACGCCTTCGCCGCCCGGGCCGCGGAGCCCAGGTTTCCGGGGTTGTGCGTCCTGACGAGGACCACGAGGTAGGACATGGGCGGGAATGCTGCCAGAATGAAAGGTTATGGCACGACTCCGCTCCGAGGAGGAGCAGAAGGCCGTCGAAACCATCCTCCGCGCCCTCGGCCACCGCTTGACCCGGCTTCGCGACGACTACGCGATGTCGGCCCTGCGCGGCGAGGAGCCCGAGGGGATCTCGAAGGGGCTCCAGATCGCCATCTTCGAGGTGAACGGCCTCCTGCCCCGAAAGAAAAGGCTCAAGGATTGAAGCCGCCCACCTACTGGGATTACCTCAACCTGGACCGGCTGCTGACGCTGCAAGGCGGTCTCGAGGCCGACGAGGCCCAGCTCCAGCCGGACGAGCTCCACTTCATCGTGGTCCACCAGGTCTACGAGCTCTGGTTCAAGCTCGTCCTCCGCGAGCTGCGCCTCGCCTGCGAGCACCTCTCGGCGCCCCGCGTGCCGGAGGAGCGGATCCCGTACGTCGTCCATCACCTGCGCCGCGTGAACGAGATCCTGAAGCTCGCCGTCGACCAGTTCCGGATCATGGAGACCCTGACGCCGCAGGACTTCCTCGACTTCCGGGACAAGCTGGCCCCCGCGAGCGGCTTCCAGTCCTTCCAGATGCGGGAGATCGAGATCCTCCTCGGCCTCGAGGAGACCGGCCGCGCGATGTACGGGGAGACCGAGCCCCTCGCGCACATCCGCGACCTCGCGAAGGACTCCGCCGGAGGCGGGTTCGCGTGGGGCCGCATCGAGGCGGCGCGGCGCCAGACCACGCTGCGCCACGCGCTCCACGAGTGGCTCTACAGGACGCCCATCCACGGCGCCTCGCCCGGGGACTCCGGCGACGCCGACGCCGTGCAAGGCTTCCTCGGCGACTACCTCGAGGCCTCCGAGCGCTACTACGAGAGGCAGGCCGCGCACACGCTGGCCACGTTCGGCGGAAGCCCCGATGCCGTCAACGCGCGTTTTGCCGCTTCGGCGCGGATGGCGAAGGAGTTCCTCTTCGCCGAGGACGTATCCGAGGCCGACCGCGAAAGGGTCAAGAGGGTCCGCGCCGGCCTCCTCTTCATCGAGTCGTATCGCGAGCTGCCGCTCCTCGCCTGGCCGCGCCTCCTCATCGACTCGATCGTCGAGCTCGAGGAGCAGCTCGTCCTCTGGCGCACCCGGCACGCCCGGATGGTCGAGCGGACGATCGGCCGCCGCATCGGCACCGGGGGCTCGTCGGGCGTCGACTACCTCGACCAGACCGCGAAGACCCGCATCTTCACCGAGCTCTGGGCCGTCCGGACGCTCCTCCTCCCGCGCGAGGCGCTTCCCGTGCTGAGGCACGCCGAGGTCTACGGCTTCTTCCGGTAGCGCGGTATCCTCCGCGCCCTATGCGTTGGTCACAAGCGTTTCTCGTCACCCTTCGTGAGGTTCCCGGCGACGCCGAGGCGGTGTCGCACCAGCTCCTCTACCGCGCCGGCATGATCCAGAAGCTCGCCGCGGGCATCTACTCCTATTCGCCGCTCGGCTTCCGGTCGCTGAAGAAGATGATCGAGATCGTCCGGGAGGAGATGGATGCGTCCGGCGCCCAGGAAGTCGATTTGCCGGTCCTTCAGCCGAAGGAGCTGTGGGTGGAGTCGGGGCGCTGGGACCGCTACCTGGGTGAAGGGATCCTGGGCCATCTGGCCGACCGGAAGGGGTCGGAGTTCGCTCTGGCGCCGACGGCGGAGGAGGCGGTGACGGATCTCGTCCGCCGCTCGGTCACGTCGTGGCGGCAGCTGCCGTTCAACCTCTACCAGATCAAGACGAAGTTCCGCGACGAGCTCCGCCCCCGCTTCGGCCTGCTCCGCGGGCGCGAGTTCCTGATGAAGGACGCCTACTCGTTCGACCTCGACCCGAAGGGGCTCGACGTCCACTACAAGAAGATGGACGCGGCCTATCGCCGGATCTTCGAGCGCTGCGGCCTGGAGTACGCGCTCGTCGACGCCGACTCCGGCGCCATCGGCGGCTCGGCGTCACAGGAGTTCATGGTGGTGGCCGACACCGGCGAGGACGCGCTCGTCTTCAGCGACGCGGGCGACTACGGCGCCAACATCGAGAAGGCCGCGACCGGCCCCCTGCCCGAGCCCTGGGCCGGCGAGGAGGCGAAGGAGCTGGGACGGGCGGACTCGCCCACGCCCGGCCTCTACACGTGCGAGGACCAGGCGAAGCACTTCGGGGTGCCGACGTCCCGCATCACGAAGACCATGATCTACGAAGCGGTCAAGGCCGACGGCTCGGCGTTCGTGGCCGCGGTCCTCATCCGCGGCGACCTCGAGATCAACGAGCTGAAGCTGCCGAAGGCGCTCGGCGCGATGCACGCCAAGCTGGTCTCCGAGGAGCGGCTCGCCGGGATCGCCGGCACGCGCCCCGGCTTCGTCGGGCCCATCGGCCTGAAGGCGCCCGGCGGCCAAGCGGAGATCCCCATCTTCGTCGACCGGTCGATGGAGAACGCCGTCAACGTCTACTGCGGCGCGAACGCGGACGGGCTCCACCACTCGAGCTTCTCGCCGAAGCGCGACGTGACGGTCGCCGGGATCGTCGAGGTCGCCACCGCGCGCGAGGGCGACCCCGCACCCGAGGGCCGGAAGCCGGGGACGCTGAAGATCAAGCGCGGCATCGAGGTCGGGCACATCTTCAAGCTCGGCACGAAGTACTCCGAGTCGATGAAGTGCGAGGTGCTCGACCAGGGCCAGAAGAAGGTCCCGATCACGATGGGCTGCTACGGCCTCGGCATCGGCCGCACGGTGGCCGCCGCGGTGGAGCAGAACCACGACGACGGCGGCATCATCTGGCCGGTGCCGCTCGCCCCGTACGCCTGCGTCCTCACCGTCCTCCAGCGCGACGCCGCGGTCATCGCCGCGGCCGACGGGCTCTACGACGGCCTCCGCGCCGCGGGCGTCGACGTGCTCTACGACGACCGCGACGAGAGGCCGGGCGTGAAGTTCAAGGACGCCGACCTGATCGGCTTCCCGGTGCGGGTCGTGGTGGGCGCGAAGGGGCTCGCGCGGGGCGTGGTCGAGGTGTCGACACGCCGCGAGCGGAAGGCGGCGGAGATCGCGCCCGAGCGGGTCGTCGACGTCGTGAAGCAGACGCTCGCGGCGGGGGCGAGGACGCTGGCGCCTTCGTAGCA
>Ga0154020_10000884_pt1 | contig 36924 bp, 31 predicted proteins | sample Klosneuvirus_201_FD_109709 | JGI IMG/M metagenome (GOLD analysis project Ga0154020, IMG submission 109709) | Active sludge microbial communities from wastewater, Klosterneuburg, Austria - Klosneuvirus_20160825_MG | ecosystem: Engineered > WWTP > Aerobic digester > Activated sludge | place...
CAGCAGTTCCACGGCGGCGATCCTTACTACGAGCTGTTTTTCCTTTCGATGATCGTCCTGTTCACGTTCTTTTACATCACGATCATCTTCAATACGGATGAAGTTGCAGATAATTTAAGAAAGCACGGTGGATTTATTGCCGGTATTCGTCCCGGTGCTCCGACGGCAGAGTATCTGAACGGCATCTTGACTAGGTTGACCACGGTCGGTGCGTTGTACCTTGCGTTCGTCGCATTTGCTCCGCAGCTTTTGCTCAGTGGATTCAAGGTTGCCCGTCTACCGTTCATTGGAACGGCTCTTGATAACTTTTTTACCTCGACGCCCGGCCTTAGTTGGATACCGACCGGTTTGGGATACCAGTTCTACTTTGGCGGTACGTCACTGCTGATCCTGGTCGGTGTGGCGATGGATACGGTTTCGCAGATCGAGGCTCAGTTGGTTATGAGGAACTACGAAGGATTTCTCGGAGCCGGCTCGAAACTTCGCGGACGCAGATCGTAGGAAATAGTGCACCACAGCGTCACATAGTTCACGGAGCTATCTGAATTATTGTTTCAGACCTTCGGTGCACTAGGTGGCTCTGTGGTGAATAGTTTTGATGGATAAGATAATTGTTCTCATAGGTGCGCCCGGAGCAGGAAAAGGCACGCAAGCACGATTGTTGCATGAGCGTTGCGGAATACCGCAGATCTCGACCGGTGATATGTTCCGCGAAATGAAGTCGCTTGACACGCCGCTCGCACGCGAAGTGCAGGAGATAATGGCATCGGGGAATCTGATCTCGGACGAGATCACTTACAAGATAGTCCGCGAACGAACGTCGAAGAGCGACACGGCCGGAACATTTCTGCTCGATGGATATCCTCGAACGGCTGTTCAGGCAGAACAGCTTGAAGAACTCGCAGGCGAACAGGGCAAGGAGATCGTGGCGATCGAAGTAGATGTGCCGACTCAAGAACTGCTCAAACGGCTCACGGGCCGACGAAGTTGCCCTGAGTGCGGTGAGATATACAATATTTATTCAAAGCCGCCGAAAGTTGAGGGTTTCTGCGACAGTCATCCCCAAACGGAGCTCGTACACCGTGCTGATGATAATGAGGCCAGCGTCAAAACTCGTCTGGATAATTATCAGATAAATACTCAGCCCCTACTCGAATATTACGATAGTTCAGGCCGACTGAAAAAGGTGAATGGAAACGGCGAGGTCGAAGATATTTTTACGGAAATGGCCGCAATGGTCTAGATTGAAAGATGGGTTCGGGTGCCAACATAAGCAATGTCTGGCGGTATCTGACCGGAAAGAAGATGATAATCGCGAAGACAGCCAAAGATCTGGATAAGATGCGAGCCGTGGGCGAATTGATCGCCGAGGTTCGCGAGGCTCTGCGCGTAATGGTCATCCCCGGCGTTTCTACCTTGGAGCTCGACACGGCGGCTGAAAAAATGATCCGCGATGCAGGGGCCATTCCCACGTTTATCGGCTACCACGGATTTCCATATTCAATATGTGCATCGGTCAATCACGAGATCGTTCACGGTTTTTCTAAGCCTGACCCGCTCAATGAGGGCGACATTATTTCACTTGATATGGCTGCGACTTTCGAAGGATTTGTCGGCGATACCGCGATGACGGTCCCGGTCGGTGAGATCACGGACGAGCTCAAACAGTTGATCTGCGTCACCGAAGAATGTCTCCACCTCGGAATTGAGGCCGCGCGAGTAAATAATCGAATAGGCGACATTGGCTGGGCCGTGCAGGAGCACGCTCAGAAATTTGGGTACGGGATCGTCCGTGATTATACGGGACACGGAATCGGGCGGGCGATGCACGAGGCTCCGCAGATCCCGAATTACGGACGTCCGGGAACAAAAGAAAGAATTCGAGCCGGATATTGCTTTGCAATTGAACCGATGCTCAACTTGGGGACGCACGAAACGCGAACCCTTAGTGATAAGTGGACCGTTGTTACTTTGGACGGAAAGCCTTCAGCACACGCAGAACATACACTTGCTGTAACCGCTGACGGGCCGGAGATACTCACTCTGACCAAAGAGCAGAAAAAACAGTTGGCGGCAAAGGTCGCCGCCTGACTTGAAAAAGTTGCGCAAAAACGTTAACATCAACGGTTTGTCCAACTAGAAAGTTGGTTGGCTTTAGAATGTACGTCTAAAGAAAAAGCGATAGAGGCCACAGCGGCCGTTTGGGAACCTTGCCGAAAGCAATGTTCGAGGTCGCAATGGACGTAAATCAGCACGAGGTCCCGGCACATATTCCGGGAGGGATGTGGAAGATGATTATTCATATCATCCCAAGGTGACAAAGTTCTAGTCGGACTTTCTCGATTCGACCTTAGTCGTGGCTGTGTAACGTATCGCGATAGTTAAGACAGGGGAAAAGCAATGAAAGTGAGACCTTCAGTTAAAAAGATCTGCGATAAGTGCAAGATCATTCATCGTAAAGGCGTAGTTCGTGTAATTTGCGACAATCCGAAGCATAAACAGCGTCAGGGATAGGTTTATTTAGGAGACATTATGGCTCGCGTAGCAGGAGTTGATTTACCGCCCAATAAACGGGCACAGGTTGGAATGACCTACATCTATGGTGTAGGCAAGTCGCGTGCGACGGAAATCTTGGATAAGGCCGGTATCAGCATCGATGCCCGCATCAAGGATCTTAGCGAAGACGAGCTGAACAAGATCCGTACGATCCTGGACACCGACGGCAATATTGAGGGTGATCTCAGAAAGCGCGTTCAAATGGACATTAAGCGTTTGATGGACATCGGATGCTATCGCGGCCTGCGTCATCGACGTGGACTGCCGGTTCGCGGACAGCGTACCAGCACGAACGCACGCACCCGGAAAGGCCCGCGTAAGGCAGCGGTCGCCAAGAAGAAGGCACCAGGTAAGAAGTAGTTATCAGTGAGCGGTAGTCGGTAAGTAGGATATCTGCTTGCATCTGCCGCTTACAGTTTACATATATGGCAAAAGCACCAGCAAAGAAGACTTACAAGAAGAAAGAGAAAAAGAACATTCCGGTCGGGATCGTTCACATTGCAGCGTCGTTCAACAACACGCTGATCTCGATCACCGATGCTAACGGCAATTTGGTCGCACAGTGTTCGTCGGGAGCACGCGGTTTCCGCGGTTCGCGAAAGGGAACGCCGTTCGCCGCTCAGCAGGCGTCGTCAGAGGCCGCTCGCAAGGCAGTCGAAGCCGGAATGCGTGAGGTGGAGGTTCGTGTCAAGGGCCCGGGCGGCGGTCGTGAGTCTGCTATCCGTGCGGTCAGCCAGGCCGGGATCCGCGTTACCGCGATCCGCGACGTGACGCCGATCCCACACAATGGATGCCGTCCGCCGAAGCGTCGACGCGTCTGATATTTTTTATTAAGGATATTTTTGGCACAGTGTCAAAAATATTCGTTTTTTAAGTTACGTTTCAACTATCGAAAGGATGAAGGGTGATCTGTCACCTGTAAACTTTTCCGTTAGAGAACGGAGGCAGGAAGATAACAAATGGCTAGATATAGAGATGCGGTGTGCCGATTGTGCCGTCGCGAAGGTGGAAAATTATTTTTGAAAGGCGACCGGTGCTTCAAACCGTCGTGCGCAATTGAAAAGCGTGGAACCAACCCGCCGGGACAGCACGGAGCGGCCCGTCGCAAGATGCTCGCCGGCTACGGCGAACAGCTTCGCGAAAAGCAGAAGGTGAAGCGTATCTATTTCATTCTCGAAAAACAGTTCCGCAACTACTTTGAAAAGGCTCGGCGCCAAAAGGGAGTTACGGGCGAGAACTTGTTGTTTATGCTTGAGCGTCGGCTGGATAATGTCGTTTACCGTTCAGGTTTTTCGACATCACGCCGTCAGGCTCGCCAACTCGTGAATCACGGGCATATCACCGTTAACGGAAAAAAGGTGGACATCCCGTCGTTTCAGGTTAAGGCCGGCGATGTAGTTACCGTCAAGGACAAGAGCCAGAAAAATACGCACGTAGAGGGTGCGTGGCAGACCTCGGCGGGTCGCGGACGGCCGTCGTGGCTGAGTGCCGGTGCGGTGGAATTTAGCGTATCGGTTTCGGGGACTCCTCGTCGTGAGGATGTCGGCGCAAATATTAACGAACAGCTTATCGTCGAACTTTACAGTAAGTAACGCAGTCGGTTTCCGGTTTTTGGTCGAATTGACCCTGGGCGATCCTGCCCAGGCAAAGGCCAAAAGCCGGAAACTAAAAACTATTTTAAAACGCATATGACACAGAGTAATAGTTGGACAGATTTTCAAATGCCGAGCCGTTTGAATGTTGAGACGGAAACCCTTACGGAACGTTACGGGAAGTTCTACGCCGCTCCGTTCGAACGTGGGTTTGGTACAACGATCGGAAACTCGATTCGCCGGGCTCTCTTGTCGTCGATCGAGGGAGCGGCCATCACAGCCGTTAAGATCGATGGCGTCGAGCACGAATTTTCGTCGATCAAGGGCGTTGTCGAGGACGCGACGGATGTAATTCTTAACTTAAAGCAGGTTCCGTTCAAGTTGCACGGCAGCGGCCAGAAAACGCTTTCGATCAGCAAAAAAGGAGCGGGCGAAGTTACTAGCGCCGATATTGAGGCCGACGGCGACGTCGAGGTCCTTGATAAGACGATCCATATCGCAACGATCAGCTCTGGCGGTTCGATCGGGATCGAAATGAGATTAAAGTCCGGTCGGGGCTATGTATCGGCTGAGGTAAATAACGACGAAGACCTGTCGGTCGGTTATATCCCGATCGACTCGGTCCACACGCCGATCAAAAAGGTAAACTACACGGTGGATCAGACCCGGCAGGGTTCGAACACTGAGTTTGACCGGTTGACGATCGAAGTTTGGTCGGATGGTTCGGTCAAACCGGAAGATTCGATCGGCCTGGCAGCCAAACTGGTCAAGGATCATATGGCCATCTTCATCAACTTCGAAGAAGAGGAAGAAGAATACAAATATGAGGATATTGCCCGTCCGCCGCTGATGCGTAACGACCTATTGGATAAATCGGTCGACGAACTCGAGCTTTCGGTCCGCTCGTATAACTGCCTCAAGAATGCAGATATTCGCTCGATCCGGGACCTTATCCGCCGTAGCGAAAAGGATATGCTGAACACCAAGAACTTCGGCAAGAAATCGCTCACCGAGATCAAGGATATGCTTCACGGTATGGGGCTCGATTTCGGAATGGACTTTGACGAGCAAGGCAATCCGATCCCGGGCTCGGGTGGGAGAGATCTAGACTAAGAGTACGGAATCCGGGAAGTCGGCAACTTGCCGTCCCGGTTCGGAATGACTCGAACGACTTAACGAAATGAGACACTTAAAAGCACATCGTAAATTGGGCCGCACCAGCGAGCATCGCATGTCGCTGCTCCGCAATCTGGCGACTTCGCTCATCAACGCGGACAAAGAGCACATCGTGACCACCGTACCGAAGGCAAAGGAACTTCGTCCGTTCATCGAAAAGGCGATCACGCTTGCTCGCAAAGCACAGAACTTATCGGGTGACGATGCTGTTCTGCGCGGGGTTCACCTGCGACGGCAGGCAGCACGCTTTTTCCACGCTGGCAACAGCACATTCAAGGCTGAGCAGAGCCGTTTCCGTGGTAATAAGGGTGAGGCGAAAGAGCCGATCGTTCGTACCGCGGGCGTAAAAGCCGTCCAGCGGCTTTTCAATGAGCTCGGAGAGCGCTATAAAGACCGTACCGGTGGTTATACGCGTATCATCAAACTCGGCCGCCGTGTCGGTGACAATGCTGAAATGGCCGTCATCGAATTGGTGGATAACCCACGGGAACTTGCTGCTAAGGGCTAGTTCATCGGAGGATTGCCGGTATGATCGATAACACTGCTCGGGCCAAGGACGATAACGTCGTCGAAACGAATGTGAGCAAGACCGAAGGAGCATCATTCAATATGAATGAACTCCAGGCACTTGCCGAACTGGTAAACGAACACGGCTTCACGGATTTTGAGTTCGAAAACGAGAACATTCGTGTACGCCTCAGCAAAATGGCGGCGGCGCCCGTCTTGCAGTCGGCACCTGCAGCAGTTCCGGCGGTAAGTTCAGCACCTGCTGAATCGGCACCGGCGGAAGTTCAAGCTGATCCTGATGCCGGCCTTCATAAGATAACCTCGCCGATCGTTGGAACATTCTATCGCTCACCAGGGCCGGAGAAGGACGCGTATGTCTCCGAAGGGAGCAATGTGTCGGCTGAGACAACCGTCTGCATCGTCGAGGCGATGAAGCTGATGAACGAGATCCAGGCTGAAGTGTCGGGCGAGATCATCAGGATATATGTCGAAAATGGGCAACCGGTCGAATTTGGCCAGGCACTTTTCGGCGTGAGGAAATAGTTATTCGCCGCGGAGACGCAGAGACGCTGAGAGAAAGCAAGGAAAGGAGCCTTTTGCCGACCCTGATTTCATAAACTCGACGACTCAAGGTCTCGGCGGTTTATTTTTTATAAATGCGGGAAATTCGTAAAGTACTGATCGCAAATCGTGGTGAGATCGCTTGCCGCATAATTTGGACGTGTAAGGAGATGGGCATTAAGACCGTCGCCGTCCACTCCGAAGCGGACCGGGAAGCATTACACGTACGGTTTGCGGATGAGGCGATCTGCATCGGCCCGGCGGCGTCAGCCGAAAGTTATCTGAACATCCCGGCGATCATCAGTGCCGCTGAGATCACAAATGTTGATTCGATCCATCCTGGCTATGGTTTTTTGGCCGAATCGGCAACGTTTGCCAAGATCTGCGAAGATTGCAATATTAAGTTTATCGGCCCACCAGCGGATGTGATCGCGATGATGGGTGACAAGGTCGAGGCAAGACGGACGATGGCGGCCGCCGGCGTGCCCATCCTCCCGGGCAGTCCGGACCCGATCGAATCTGCCGAGGAAGCACTCAAGATCGCCCTGGAGATCGGCTTTCCGCTGATCATTAAGGCGGCAGCAGGCGGCGGTGGACGCGGAATGCGTATCGTCCGTGAAGAAAGCGAGCTCCAAGGGAGCCTCGAACTTGCCCAAACCGAAGCTCTGAATGCCTTTAAGAACGGTTCGGTCTATATCGAGCGATATATTGAGCGGCCGCGTCACATCGAGATCCAGGTACTCGCGGATGAGCACGGCAACGTTATCCATCTCGGCGAGCGTGAGTGTACGATCCAACGTCGACACCAGAAATTGCTCGAAGAAGCTCCATCTTCCGCGATCTCGCAGGAACTTCGTGACAAGATGGGTGCGGTGGCGGTCAAGGCTTGCCAGGAGATAGGTTACACAAGTGCGGGTACGTTCGAGTTTTTGCTCGATGAAGACGGTAGTTTCTATTTTATGGAAATGAACACCCGTATTCAGGTCGAGCATCCGGTTACGGAAATGGTTACGCTGGCGGATATCGTCCGCAATCAGATATTGATCGCAACCGGCGAGAATATTGGCTACTCGCAGGACGAGGTGCAGATAGTGGGACACTCGATAGAGTGCCGCATTAATGCCGAAGACCCCGTCAAGTTTACGCCGAGTCCCGGTAAGATCACGGCATTTAACATTCCCGGCGGGCCGGGTGTTCGTGTCGATACGGCTGTTTACCCGGGTTATGTCGTACCGCCGTATTACGATTCGATGATCGCAAAACTTATCGTCCACGCCCGCACCCGCGAACTTGCGATCGCTCGTATGCGGAGGGCACTCCAAATGATGGTGGTAGAGGGAATCAAAACGACAATTCCGCTTCATCTCAAGATAATGGACGATGAAAATTTCCAGAAAGGTGAATTTTCGACCAAGTTTATGGAAGAGTTCAAATACGAGATCTGATCAACATAAAGCCAATAGGCATAAGGTTGTTAGCTTAAATTCATAAGTTGATAGAATCTCCGGAATAGTAGATAATCTTTTCAGAATTACTTTGCACTTTGAGTTATAAGTTATTCAATAAATTTTGTGGTTTCCGTACAAGTTTACGGAGTTACTGCGAGCAATAGGAGAGGCTGATACAGCAAGACAATATGTCAACAGTTAAAGAAGTAAAAGAACAAATCGTAGGTGACTACAAAACCCATACGTCTGATACGGGTTCGTCACAAGTCCAGATAGCGTTGCTATCGCAGCGTATAACCGAGCTTACAGCTCATTTCAAGATCCATAAGAAAGATAACAATTCGCGTCGCGGCTTGCTGATATTGGTCTCGCGTCGAAGGAAGCTCCTGGATTATCTTAAGCGTCGTAATATTGACGCTTACCACGAGATCATCAAGAAGTTAGGCCTGCGTCGTTAAGCGTTTGGCTGGAGAGCAACGGCCGCGTATATTGAGCCACGGCCGCTTTCCATTATTTTGTGGAACGAAAATATAAGAGCCGCTTCGGGCTTTTGAGACAAGATATCTTCGCGAAGATTTTGCCGGTGGTTGCTGAACGTGACAGTACACTACGCCGCCGGTTAAATGAAGGTCATCGGAAAAAATCAGTAGTTGTTCAAAGACGAAAGGGCTTCACGGCACAGCCTCCTTTCGTCTTTGTTTTTTTGAGGAACAGATAATGACAAATAAGAAATATTTGAATGAATCGATCAAACTCGGCACAAGAGAGTTGATCGTTGAAACAGGCAAGGTTGCCAAGCAGGCCGATGGTTCGGTCGTGATCCGTTATGGCGATACGATGCTGCTCGTAGCGGCCGTTTCCGCCCGCACAGCCAAAGAAGGGCTGGACTTTTTCCCGTTGACAGTTGAGTATCGCGAGAATTCATTTGCCGCAGGCCGCATTCCCGGAAACTATTTCCGACGTGAAGGCCGTCCGTCGGAAAAGGAGATCTTGACGTGTCGAATGATCGACCGTCCTGTCCGACCGCTCTTTGCAGACGGCTACCGTTTTGAAACCCAGATCGTCGCATCGGTCATCTCGTCCGATGCTGAGAACGATCCGGATGTCATCGCGATCACGGGTGCGTCGTGTGCCCTGTATCTTTCTGACATCCCATTCCACAATCCGATCGCCGGTGTTCGAATTGGCCTGATCGACGGCAAGTACGTCATTAATCCCACCTTTGACGAGCGCCGCGAGTCGCAACTTAATTTGATCGTTGCCGGTACTGAAGAAGCGATCTGTATGGTCGAATGCGAGGCCGACGAAGTCGAGGAGACCATTATGGTCGAGGCTCTGATGCTCGCTCACCGCGAGATCAAACGTCTCTGTCTGTGGCAAAAGGAACTCGGCAAGGCTCTCGAGATCACAAAACGAGAGTTCACTCCGCCGACGCTCGACGAAGCAACGGTTGCTGAAGTTGAAAAGAACTTTGCGGACAAATTACGTGCCGCACTGGATTCGACCGGTCGTGACAAGATCGCGGTTTACGCCGGCCTCGACGCTCTTAAGAAAGAGGTTGTTGATAGCTATCCGGACGACGATCCGGCGAAGCGGTCGATGGCCGCGAAGGCGTTCGGCCACCTTAAGGAAAAGATCTTTCGTGAGGATATGCTTGTTAATAAGCGTCGTCCTGACGGCCGCCGTTTCTCCGAGATCCGACCGATCTCGGCTGAGGTCGGCTGGCTGCCGCGAGTTCACGGTTCGGCACTGTTCACCCGCGGTGAAACGCAGGCGATCGTAACTACGACACTCGGTACCAAGATGGACGGCCAGTTTATGGATGATCTGGAAAAAGGCACCATCGACCGCCGATTTATGCTTCACTATAATTTTCCGCCTTACTCAGTCGGAGAAACCGGCAGATTTGGAAGCACGTCACGCCGCGAAACGGGCCACGGCAACCTCGCCCGCCGTGCGATAATGTCGGTTCTGCCGGATGACACTGATTTTCCTTACACTATCCGTATCGTCTCCGATATTACTGAATCAAACGGATCTTCGTCGATGGCTTCGGTCTGCGGCGGTATCCTGAGCCTTATGGATGCAGGTGTGCCGATCAAAAAGCCGGTCGCGGGCGTGGCTATGGGCCTAGTAATGGAGGGGAATCGTTACGCGATCCTTTCGGACATCGCCGGTGCCGAAGACCATTACGGCGATATGGACTTTAAGGTGACGGGGACCGCGGACGGAATCACGGCACTTCAAATGGATATTAAGGTTGGCGGTATCAACGCGATGATCTTGCAGGAAGCCCTCGAGCAGGCGCGCAAGGGCCGTCTGCATATCCTCGAGATAATGAATCAGGCTCTAGCCGAACCACGCGAGAGCCTGTCGGAATTTGCGCCGAGGATCATCACGCTGATGATCAATCCGGACAAGATCCGTGATGTTATCGGGCCGGGCGGCAAGATGATCCGATCGATCACCGAGGAAACCGGTGCCAAGATCGACATCTCGGACGACGGTACTATACTGATCGCGACTGCCGACGGCGAAGCCGCTCAACTTGCGATCGCACGCATCAAGGCCCTTACGGCTGAGGCCGAGATCGGTGAGACGTATATGGGTACGGTTTCGCGTATCGTGGACTTCGGTGCGTTCGTTGAGATAATGCCGGGACTTGACGGCCTGCTTCATATTTCCGAGATCTCAGACCGCCGTGTACGCGATGTGCGTGACGAACTCAAGGAAGGCCAGCAGATCCTCGTTAAATGTATCGGGAAAGAAGGCAACAAGATCAAGCTTTCTCGCAAAGCGATCATCGCTGAGGAAAAGGGCAATGAGGCCGGCGGTGATGAATAATCATCGCGGTAAATAATTAGTCTTCGATTTAGGAAATCAGGTCCGGTTATTACTTTCTTGTGGTAGCCGGATCTTTTTTTATTGGTTTAGACAATTTTTTGAAAATAAACTTTGAGAAATATGGAAAATGGCCGCGATTGACCATATCTTCCCACTGAATCATAAGAAATACCGGGATTTGCTAAGCAGTAATTTGAAAATTGAATATTATACGTGCATTTGCCTGCCGTTTTTGATATGTTTCTAGAACTGCCCCGAAATCCTGTTTTACACTGCGAGTGCCAATCGTACAGTGAAAGTACATTTCTTTTGCGCGAACTCTTTTTTTGGTTTAGTTATGAGAATGAAGAAAAATAATCTTAGGGCAATGCTGTCTGTGATCTGCTTGATGTCGATCGTAGCCACATTCGTCAAGGTCGAGGCTGGCCCTGTTCGTTTTGATCAGGTCGTACAGATTATGAATCCGACACCGGGTAAGGCTGAGACAAGTAGCTTTACGCGGATACGGCTCGTCAACTATTACGACGGATTTGTGGTAGGCGACGATGGCGATGATGACAAAAAGGCAGGCATAACTAAACAGGATGGCCGCGTCATTACCGAGACCAAAACGGACATTGTCGAAGACGATGTGTGCGATTGTGTCGAACCTGAAGTGGTCAGCAAGTTTCCGAAGTGGGCTCTTCTCGGATTAGCAGCGATACCGGTTGCACTGATCCTGATCAAGCGTAAAAAGGATGAGCCGACGCCGACCACGCCGACGCCAACTCCGACGCCGACCGTCACACCGACACCGACACCGACCGTCACACCGACGCCGACTCCGCCGGAGCCAGTTCCTGAGCCGGTTACGATCTTGCTGTTTGGAACAGGATTGGCATCGATCGGTTTGGCCGCTCGACGGAAATTCGGTAAGAAGAAAAAGGGCGAAGAAGAAGGTAAATAAGCTCGATTAAGGGATTTGCGGCACAAGAGCCGCTGCCGGGTGGAACAAAACAATCCGGCCAAAAGATCAGGGGAAATTAAGATGCGTGTTACTCGATATAGTTTTTTATTAATTGTCGGCCTAATGCTGACGATCGGAATTTCGACGGCGTTTGCCTCGGCTGACGATAGCGGCAAGAAGCGTCCGAAGGATGCCGGTACTTTGAGTATTCGTACAACGGAAGAAGCATTTCCGGTAAAGATCGACGGAGTCGAACGCGGAATGACCGGCGTCGGGACACCGGCGGAATATTATCTTACACCGGGCACTCATACGGTCGAGGTTTTAGGGCCAAACGGAAAGATATGGAAGAGTCAGATCGAGATAAGACGCGGCCAGAAACATTGTGTTTGTCTTAAGATCGTTCGTGAGACCATTAGCCGGCCCTGTCCATACAATTTCCAACTTGGTGGACCCGATCGGGTAAATGAGGGTGACCTTGTGACATTTGCCGCCGTCAATACCGGTTCGGCACCTGTACCGATTCGGTACGCTTGGACGGTATCGCCGGGCACGATGAAAGTCGATGGTCAGGGAACGCCGACAATCACAGTCGATTCGACGGGACTTGGCGGTCGGACGATCAATGCTGAACTCGATGTAAACGATGACGTTTATGATAATAAATGCCGTCAGGTCATCTCGGTTCCGACGGATGTAACTCCGCGAAAGCCCGATGAACCATTGAAATACATCCTCTGTGATGAATTTGAATCGCGTACGGCCGACGATGACAAGGCTCGTCTCGACAATTGCTCGATCCAGGTTCAGAACATCCCGGATGCTCAGCTTTACATCTACATCTATCAGGGCACTGACCGTGCGAGTATGACTCGAAATACCTATGATCGTTTGTCGAAACGGGCACTCGATTACCTTGTCAAATCAAGAGGGATCGACCCGCGTCGGATCATATTGCAAAAGGGCAGCGACCGAGCCAGATCGACATATCAGATCTACATCGTGCCGCCGTCAGCGATACTGCCGGTTATCCAATAACTGAATAAAAAGTAGTAAGTAAATAGGGTGCACCTTGACGGTGTGCCCTTTTTACGTTTGAAAGATGCCGCGAGAATATCCTTGCCAATGTGTGATATTCCACGTTTTCCTAAACTATGCTGTCGTAAAGTCGAGCATTAATGCCACTTGATGTGTTGCTCCAAAGCGGCACGCTAATTGCGCGAAAGATGATAGGGATTACTTTTTCGCTTATTGTTTTGCACGACGGTTTGGTACCAACGGAGGTGGCATATGCGATCTATACTACGGTCAATCGGACTCATTTTGACGCTCGCGGGCGTTGTTGCGGCGCAAGCAACAGGCTCGTCAGTATTCAGCTATAGCTTTGGGAAGGGCGGAAGCGAGGCCAAGACGGCCGCCGTCCATCTAGAAGCGTGGATCGGCAAGGGGATCTTGGATAAATTCCCGTGCGTCGATCAGATGGATATGGATAGCGTGGTGGCGATTTTGGATAATGAGCGTCAACGCCAACTGCTCAGTGGGGATGCGGACGATGCAATTCTAGAGAATGTTGCGTCTTCGATCGGGGCAGATTACATCATCGTTGTCAGAGGGACAACGATGGAAAATGGCAAAACCTACCTAAACGTGGTGGTTATGGACACACGTACTGGGCGGGCAGTCGTCCGCCGAAGCGGAGAGCCGGCAAGCGGCGAAGCGTTGGTGGATGTAATGTTGGGTCTCGAAAAGCAGTTGATGCAGGACATCTCCGGTCTATTTAAGGGGAAATGTACGCCCCATTGGTCCGGAACGATCACTTTCACTTACAAATACGAAACCAGAGAGCAAAAAGATGAAAGATCTCCCGGTGGAGATAAGGGAGTGAATACACGGTCCTATCTCTCAACCTGGATGACAGAAAACACCATTCAGGCAATTCTCAACGGAAAAGGAGGTGAGGATCCTAATAAGTCGTCGGCCACGGTTATCCATCGTTTCAAACATACCGACCAACACATCGTGAACGAGAACATTGCAACGTGGTGTCGGCCGCCCAACGCCAATTCCTACTGGAAGAGGCTTGTCAACAAAGAAAGCGAAATTGGTACAGATCAGGGGGAAGCAAGCTCTGTTGAGACGGTTTGGGTGACGATTAATCGTTCAAACGGCACGTATAAGATTTCAGTGAAATATCCGGCGGTGAAGGCCACATCCAAGCGTGAGATTACCGCGACAGGTGTCGCGTGTTTCGATGCAAAACCAAGTTCGGCGGTCTCGACCGGTGATGCAGGGCCGGGTAGCGAGGAGTATCTCAAGGATGGAAATGGAGAGGTCATAGGCGAATTCGATCCTAAGAATCCTGACGTCCTGAGTGGAACCACCACTACCGGCGACGATACCAGCGGCCGCTATACTGTTAAATGGAATCTTAGGCTTGTTAAGCCGAAATCATCCAAATGATATCTGTAGCGATGGCGGGAAGCAACGACGCGTCGTTGTGAATTGTCTGAAATCATTAATGTAGTTTTTGAGGTACAAGCCTTAGGTTGTAAAATCACTTCTTTACAACCAATATGTCAGCACCAAATATCGAAACTATAGTCTCACTTTCAAAACGCCGCGGATTTGTCTTTCCGGCGTCGGACATCTACGGCGGTCTTGGGTCATCGTGGGATTACGGCCAACTCGGCGTCGAACTTGCCAATAATATCAAGAAAAGTTGGTGGAGTTGGATCGTTTACGAGCGCGACGATATCGAGGGTGTAGATTCGTCCATCATTCAGAATCGAAACGTCTGGAAATACAGCGGTCACGAGACCACATTTAGCGATCCGCTGGTCGACTGCCGCGATTGCAACGCAAGGTTGCGCCTGGACAAATTGGATGTCGATCCGGCCGACGATAAGGCAATGTGTTCGAACTGCGGCAAGAAAAATCTGACTGACCCAAAGGATTTTAACCTGATGTTTCGCACCACTGTCGGCGCCGCCTCGGCCGAGGATGATCCGTCGGCACTCGCATATTTGCGGCCCGAGACTGCTCAGGGCATATTTATCAACTTCGCCAATGTTCTGAATACATCGCGACGCAAATTACCTTTCGGCATTGCTCAGATCGGTAAGGCATTTCGCAATGAAGTTACGCCCGGCAATTTCATCTTCCGTACGCGTGAATTCGAGCAGATGGAGGTCGAGTATTTTTGCCGTCCGGAGGATGCACCGCGAATTCATCAGGAATGGATCGATAGCTACGACGAATGGCTCGGCACGCTCGGCATTTCCCGCGACAATATCAAACACTACGAACAGACCCCGAAGGAGCTTGCCCATTATTCTGATCGAACCGTCGATTTCCTTTATCGATTTTTCCCGGAGCGTGAAGACGAAGAGAAGCAGTTTGACGAGTTACTAGGTATCGCCAATCGAACCGACTACGACCTTCGGGTGCATTCGAAAAAGCCTGCGGACGCTGAAGGAAAGCGAATAAATTCGGATTCGACCGAGGACCTGTCATATTTTGACCCGCAGACTAACGAGCGGTTTTATCCCTATTGCATAGAGCCCTCGATCGGCGTCAACCGGACGCTGCTGGCGGTGATGATGGATGCCTACACTGAAAAAACTAACGACAAGGGTGAAGTTCGGGTTATTCTCAAACTAAAACCGTCACTCGCCCCGATCAAGGTTGCCGTGTTGCCGCTCGCTAAGAATAATGAGGGCATTGTGACACTCGCAAAGCAGCTCAAACGCGACCTGCAGCCATCAATGAGGGCAGTCTACGACGACACAGGCGGCATCGGAAAGCTGTACGCCCGGCAGGACGAGATCGGAACGCCGTTCTGCGTCACGGTCGATCACGAATCACTCGAAGACAATGCCGTCACCGTCCGTAACCGCGACACTTGGGAGCAGGAGAGAGTCCCGGTCGGCGGACTCGAGTCGTACTTGTCAAAAAGGCTACGGTAAAAGCATAACGGGAAATCGAATCGATTGCGGACAAACACTCTGGCCGACGTGCTGACGTGACACCGTTATGCCGCTTTGTATTTGGCTATAAACTGGGTCAGAATTCAGTTTTGGTTTGTGATGCATCGGGAAAACATTTTTCATTCAAAATTCGTTGGGTTCGGGGTGTCCGTGTCGGCGGTGTTGGTTGTTACGCTTTTCCTCGACCTTGTCTCGGACGAGATCAACTCGACGACGGTGGCTCTATCGCTCTTATTGGCCGTATTGTCGTCAGCGACTTTCTTTGGACGAAACCCAGCATTGCTTGCATCATTCGTAGCGATGCTTTGCTTTAACTATTTCTTTATCCCGCCTGTCCAGACCTTGACGATCTCCGACCCACAAAATCTGGTCGCTTGGGCTGCGTTCACAATAACAGCGATAGTCGCCGGCGAATTGTCGGCATATGCACGCCGCCGTGCCAATGAGTCGGAACGTCTTTATGCGGCGTTACAGACGGCGTTCAAGACAGCTACACAAGCAGAAGCCTTTCGGCAAAGCGAAAAGCTTAAATCAGCGCTTCTAGACGCCGTGACGCACGATCTGCGAACCCCTCTGACTGCCATAAAGGCATCAGTCACAACTCTACTGGACAGCGAAGGCGGACATCGCACGATCGAATTGAACAGCGAGGGCCGTCAAGAGTTTCTGGAAATAATAAATGAAGAGACTGACCGGCTTAACGGATTTATCGAAGGAATGATGCAACTTGCACGTATCGAGGCAGGTTCTGCCGCCGCAACCGGGACACTGTCGAGCATTGAGGAGATCATAACTATCGCCCTCGAACGTGCAGAACCGCTGCTGGTCGATCATCATCTGATCGTAAACCTCGAAAATGAGTTGCCGCTGATACGCGTTGACGCTCGTGCGATCGCGGAGGTGGTTTACAATTTGGTTGAGAACGCGGCAAAATACTCGCCAGCGGAAACCTGTATAACGATCACTGCCGCTTTGCACGGCAACAGTGTTTTGATATCGGTAATGGACGATGGGCGAGGAATACCGCCGGAGATGCGGGAGCGTGTTTTTGAGAAATTTGTCCGACTTGATGACGATGTAGTGGGCGGATTGGGGCTCGGTCTTGCGATTGCCCGCGGCATCGTCGAAGCCCAGAACGGAGCGATCCAGATCAGATCGGGGGACAACGGCAAAGGGACAAAGATTATTCTGACACTGCCCATCGGAGAGGAATGAGCGAGAACAAAAAGATCCTTATAGTTGACGACGAATCGCAGATCACGCGTGTGCTGCGGCATTCTCTGACGGCTCATCGCTATGATGTGCGAACGGCGGCGGATGGCGTTTCAGCCCTCGAAACTTTCCACGATTGGCACCCCGACCTGATAATTACTGACCTTCAAATGCCGGAAATGGACGGCATTGGGCTTTGCCGGGAGATTCGCAAAGTGTCAACCCTGCCGGTGATCGTCCTCTCAGTTCGCGGGGAGGAAAAGACCAAGGTTCAGGCTCTCGACGCCGGGGCGGACGACTATATTACCAAGCCGTTCGGTATCGAGGAGTTGCTTGCACGCGTCCGAGCATCGCTCCGCAGGAATACTACGTCGGTCGATGACGAACTCGCAACTCTCAATGACGGCGATTTCAGCATCGATGTCGCCATGCACAATGTCAATGTTCGCGAAGCGGAGATTCATCTCACTCCCAAGGAATTTGATCTGCTCGTATTTCTGTTCCGCAATCGCGATAAGGTGATCACTCACCGCGCCATCCTGGCGGCGATCTGGGGCGGCAATTTTACTGAGCAGACCGAGTATCTCCGTGTTTTCGTCGGCCAACTCCGCAAAAAGATCGAGGTCGACCCCTCGCAGCCTAAATACATCACCACCGAACCGTGGGTCGGCTATCGATTTCTCACATCAAGTCATAACCGCCAGCGTTAGCCGTCGGATTTTTTACATCTTTACGAACTTTTTATAAACCCCTTACTTATCCCTTAGCAGAGACTCGCTAATCTCATACTTGTAAAGCCAATTACGGCTTGCAAGGAGATAGTGAGATGAAAAGCGAAATCGGTCGAAGCTCAGCATTTGTAGGCAATACAGATCTGACAGGATCACGGCGGCGGCCAAGGTCGAACACTCGTTTGCGGCCCGTCGTCTTTTCGATCCTCGCCATCTTTGGTGTTTTCGGCGGTATCTCGGCATTATTTGTCGGAATCGTATTCTTCCTATTACATAGCCTGGCGGCCGTCGACGCAATGTTCGATAGAGTCGGAACCGCATTGTTGGTCGTTGCAATCCCAATGATCCTGATCGGTTCGATATTTATAGACGCCATCGAGGAGAAAAATGACTAAGTTCATATTGTTCGCGGCTGCCTTTTTCGGAACAGCCACATTGATCAGTGGTCAGCAGACCATATTTAATGTGCCGACGATCGACGTTTTGGGTCACGGTCAGGTCTATGTCGAGTTTGATGCTTTGTTCAAACCGAATGCACAAGCCGCACTTGGACGGTTTTCGAGCTTTGTGCCGCGCGTCATTGTCGGCGTAGGCGGTAATGTCGAGGTGGGCTTGAACGTGACCGGCAACGTACAACCCGGTAGGGACTCGACGACTCTTGTGCCGACGGTCAAGTGGAAGTTTTATGAAAACAAGAAAAAGGGCGTCGCTGTGGCCGCGGGAACAAATCTATTTATTCCGATTCGCAATCGTGACTATAACATCGGCAGCTATTCATATTTCACGGTCAGCAAGACGATCAATAAAACGCGTCTGACTGCCGGTGGATACGTCGCGAGCAAGAACGTATTTGCAACAAACGCGGTCCGAGCGGGTGGCCAGTTCGGGGTCGAACAGACTATAGATAAAAGGGTCTCGATCGCCGCTGATTGGGTAACGGGCAAACACTCGGGCGGCTATTTTACTCCCGGCTTAACTTACAGGCCGACACCGAAAATAACCACGTACTGGGCATATTCGATTGGCAATGCAAACACTCGACTGGGCAATCATTACTTCCTGTTCGAGATCGGCTACAACCTTAACTGAAATATATGAGCGACTTCATCTTTATCACGGCAATTCTGACATTTTTCGCTGCAGCGATCGGCTATATTGCCTTTTGCTCGCGGCTGTCGAAAGGAGATAGGTAATGAATACGGAGACGATATTTGCAGTTGTCTGCTCGGCAATTTTGCTCGTTTATCTCGTGTACGCACTCCTGCGGCCCGAGAAATTCTAAGGATTTATAATGACTTTCAACGGAATATTACAGATCATTGCTTTCCTCCTGGTTCTGACTATACTGACCAAACCGGTCGGTATCTATCTGACGCGAGTTTACTCGGGCGAGACAACTTTTTTGCAACCGATCGAACGTGCGTTCTACTGGCTCACGCGCGTTGATGCGGGGAGCGAGATGAATTGGAAGCAATATGGCGTGGCGATGCTGCTGTTTAGTATGGTTTCGACGATCGCAGTCTATGCGATCCAGCGAATGCAGTCGTTTTTGCCATTCAATCCTCAGGCATTAGCGGGACCATCGCCGGACTCATCGTTCAACACCGCAGTATCCTTTGTCACAAATACCAATTGGCAAGGCTACAGCGGGGAATCGACGATGAGCTATTTCACCCAAATGGCCGGTTTGACAGTTCAGAATTTTGCATCGGCAGCGGTCGGAATGGCACTCGCGGTGGTTTTCATACGCGGCATCTCGCGGTTTGATACTGACAAACTGGGCAATTTCTGGACGGATTTGCTTCGCGGCACGCTATACGTGCTGTTGCCAATCTCGTTCCTTGCCGCCATTTTTTTTGTATCCCAAGGGGTTGTACAGAATTTTAAGCCGTATGACACCATCCCGCTTATTGACTCTCGAACGATCCAGGTGGATAAAAAAGATGTTGCTGGGGCAGTAATAAAGGACGCGAACGGCGATCCCGTAAAAGTGGATAAGCGGATCGACACGCAGACGATCGCCCAAGGGCCGGTTGCATCGCAACTTGCCATTAAGATGCTCGGAACGAACGGCGGTGGATTTTTCAACGCAAATTCCGCGCATCCATTTGAGAATCCTACCCCTTTGACCAACTTTGTTGAGATGCTGCTGATCTTGATAATTCCTGCGGGTTTCACATATATGCTTGGGCGGATGGTTAAGTCAAAAGGCCATGGATGGGCGGTTTACGCTGCGATGATGTTCCTATTGATCGCCGGTGTAACAACTCTCTACTGGGCTGAGGCTAATGGAAACCCCCTGTATCCGGCTAACGTCGACCAATCGGCTGTCGGCGGTAACTTTGAAGGAAAAGAGACGCGTTTCGGGATTGCCGGAACCGCGCTATTCGCAACGGTTACTACGGATGCCTCGTGCGGTGCAGTCAATGCGATGCACGACAGCCTGACACCGATCGGTGGACTCGTGCCGATGGTAAATATGCAGTTAGGCGAGATCATTTTCGGCGGAGTGGGTGCGGGAATGTACGGCATTCTAATTATGATCATCCTGACGGTCTTTCTGGCAGGTTTAATGGTAGGACGCACCCCGGAATACCTCGGCAAAAAGATCGAGGCATACGATGTGCAAATGGCGACGCTGTATGTGCTGATATTTCCGCTGACAATTTTGGGATTCGCAGCGATCTCGTCAATAGCCCCAGATTTCGGCTTGGCGTCGCTAAACAACGCGGGCGCACACGGATTGTCGGAGATCTTGTACGCATTTTCGTCGGGAACGGGAAATAACGGCTCTGCCTTCGCCGGACTGAGTGCAAACACGTTGTGGTACAACTCCACTCTGGGAACAGCAATGTTGCTTGGACGTTTCTTTATGATCATTCCCATGCTTGCTATCGCCGGCAATCTTGCACGGAAGAAACTCGTCCCCGCAAGCCTCGGCACATTTCCGGTCAACACTGCTTTGTTCAGCGTTCTGCTCGTCAGCGTCATTCTGATACTCGGAGCATTGACGTTCTTTCCGGTGCTGAGCCTTTCGCCAATACTTGAGCATTTTCAGATGACAGCCGGCCAAACCTTTTAGGAAGCAAAATGAAAAACGCAATTTCCATTTGGGATAAAAAAATAATCAAACAGGCACTCAGCGGATCGGTGCGAAAGCTCGATCCGCGTAAGATGCTCAAGAATCCGGTAATGTTCGTGGTCGAAGTTGGTGCATCATTTTTGACGGTTCGACTGATCGTGAGTATTATCGTCGGGGCAAACGCCGGCCATCTATTTGAGATACAGATCACGCTGTGGCTATGGTTCACGGTGCTGTTCGCCAATTTCGCAGAGGCGATGGCCGAGGGCCGTGGTAAGGCTCAGGCCGACACTCTCAGAAGATCGAAGACCGAATCGGCGGCGAATATCATCCGTGCGGACGGCACGACGGAGACGATCGCCGCTACGGCCCTGCGCAAAGACGACGTTGTTATGGTCATCGCCGGCGAGTCCATTCCGGGCGACGGCGAGGTGATCGAGGGCGTTGCCTCGGTCGATGAATCTGCCATAACCGGCGAGTCTGCACCCGTGATCAGGGAAGCGGGCGGGGATCGGTCAGCGGTTACCGGCGGCACCCGAGTTTTATCTGACTGGATCAAGGTGCGAATTACATCAAATCCGGGCGAGACATTCATAGATCGTATGATCGCTCTGGTCGAGGGTGCTTCGCGCCAGAAAACGCCGAACGAGATCGCTCTGCACATATTGCTCGTCGGCTTGACCATCATATTTTTACTTGCGGTTGTCACATTGCAGCCATTCGCGATCTATTCCGGTGCGGAGCAGACGATCTTTGTTTTGATCTCATTGCTAGTGTGCTTGATACCGACCACGATCGGCGGCCTGCTGTCCGCTATCGGTATTGCGGGAATGGACAGGCTTGTGCAGCATAACGTGCTTGCGATGTCTGGACGTGCGGTCGAGGCGGCGGGCGATGTGAATACGCTTTTGCTAGACAAAACGGGAACGATCACATTCGGAAACCGTCAGGCGTCAGAGTTTATCGCGCTCAAAGGCGTCGATGAAAAGCTGCTGGCCGAGGCGGCCCAGTTGTCTTCGCTTGCAGACGAAACGCCTGAGGGCCGTTCAATCGTTATACTTGCACGCGAAAAGTACGGTTGCCATGAACTCACGGTAAATACTTCAGCAGAGTTTATTGCCTTTACCGCACAGACCCGTATGTCCGGTGTGAATATCGATAGCCGTGAGATTCGTAAAGGTGCGGTTGATGCCATCGAAAAATACACTGCCGGTAAAGCACCGCAATCGGCGGCAGAACTTCGCGAGGTCGTCGAGCGGATCGCAAAAGCAGGAGGTACTCCGCTTGTCGTGGCGGACGATCATATTCCTCTTGGCGTTATATATCTCAAAGACATCGTCAAGAGCGGAATGCGGGATCGCTTTCTACAACTTCGGCAGATGGGCATCAAAACCGTGATGATAACGGGCGACAACCCTATGACCGCAGCGACGATCGCTGCCGAGGCCGGCGTGGACGATTTTCTGGCTGAGGCGACACCCGAAGATAAAATGGCGTTGATCAAACGCGAACAGTTAGACGGCAAGCTCGTCGCGATGACCGGCGACGGTACGAACGATGCTCCCGCACTGGCTCAAGCTGATGTGGGCGTCGCAATGAATACAGGCACTCAAGCTGCAAAAGAGGCTGGAAATATGGTCGATCTCGACAGCGATCCGACCAAACTGATCGAGGTGGTTGCGATCGGCAAGCAACTATTGATGACCCGCGGAGCATTGACGACATTTTCGATATCAAATGATGTTGCCAAGTATTTTGCGATCATTCCAGCAATGTTTGCCGCGACTTTTCCGGTACTGAGTGCACTTAACATTATGGGCTTAAAGACGCCACAATCCGCAATACTCTCAGCGGTGATATTCAACGCTTTGGTTATCGTCGGATTGATACCGCTTGCGTTGAAAGGCGTAAAATACCGTCCGATGTCGGCGTCGTCGCTCTTACAGAGAAACTTGCTGGTGTATGGACTCGGCGGGATCGTTGCTCCGTTTATTGGCATAAAATTGATCGATTTGATAATCACTACTTTAGGCCTAGCCTAATAAAGATATGAAAGACCTAATAACATCAGTATTAATGATACTTGTTTTGACAGTTTCGCTAGGTATCCTTTATCCATTCGCTGTTTGGGGCGTGTCGCAAGGATTGTTCCCAAGAGCGGCAAATGGTTCACTCGCCGAGGTAGACGGAAAGATCGTTGGTTCCGAATTGATCGGACAAACATTCACCTCGCCGCGATACTTCTGTTCGCGACCGTCAGTTGCAGGCGACGGATACGATGCCGCAGCATCCGGTGGTTCGAACTTAGGGCCGACCAGCAAAAAAATGATCGACCGGATCGCGGATGATTCGACATCGATGCAGGCAGATAATCCGAATACTAAAGTTCCGGCCGATCTTGTAACCACAAGCGCGTCCGGCCTAGATCCCCATATTTCACCCGCTGCTGCCGATTTTCAGGTCTCGCGAGTCGCAAGAGAGCGTAATATGAATGAGAATGAGGTGAGAAAGCTTGTCGCTCAATTTACACAGGGCCGTGAACTCGGGTTTCTGGGTGAACCACGCGTAAACGTACTATTGTTAAATCTAGCTTTGGACAAGAATTAAAGTGATATTTGTCGACACGCATACGACTGAAAGGCCGGATCACGACGGGACGCGGCCAAACGCTGATGAATTGCTCAGAGCCCTGCAAGAGAATGAGCGGGCAAAGTTGCGCGTCTATATCGGTGCCGCGGCGGGGGTCGGTAAGACCTACCGAATGTTGCAGGATGCGGCTCAATTGAAGGGACAGGGCATCGACGTTGTTATCGCGACGGTCGACACCCACGGCCGTATCGAAACTGAGGAGCAGATCGGCGATCTCGAAATTATTCCGCTGAAAGAAATAGAATATCGCGGAAACACGTTCGAAGAGATGGACATCTCGGCTGTGATCGAACGACATCCGGCAGTTGCGCTCGTGGACGAACTTGCCCACACCAATATTGAAGGTTCGAAGAATAATAAGCGCTACGAGGATGTGATCGAACTACTAAAAAACGGGATCTCCGTTGTCACTGCGGTCAATATTCAGCATATAGAGTCTCTTAATGACGCTATTGCACGCACAACAAATGTGCAGGTTCGCGAGACCGTACCGGACTCCTTTTTTAAGAATGCCGATGAAATAATAGACGTTGACATATCGATCGACACACTTCGGACACGCCTCCGTCAAGGGAAGATCTATTCGGTCGAAAAGATCGAACAGTCGCTCAATAATTTTTTCCGAAAGGGAAACCTTGCGGCCTTGCGAGAACTCTCGCTGCGACAGGTCGCCCATTTTCAGTCCACACAGGATCAGGAATACCGGACACGAGAAGGCCTCGATCAGGCGGTCATCCCTGAAAAGGTGATGGTTTGTATGGCGTCTCGCGGAAGCGCTAAGAAGATACTGCGCACGGGGTCGCGTATCGCCGGACGATTTGCCGATGATGACTGGATCGCCGTCTATGTCGAAACCTCCGACGAAGAAATGGGACGCATTTCCCCCGAAAATTACGCAACTCTGCAGGACAATATTCGATTTGCGACCTCGCTTGGGGCAAGGGTCGTGCATCTCAAATCCAATAACGTTGCCGATGCACTGCTCGGCTTTGCTCGCCATAATGGCATCACTCACGTTATCTTTGGCCAGTCGGCAAGATCGCGGTGGGAGATATTCTGGAAAGGCTCGATCATTAACCGCTTTTTAAGCGAAGTAAAGGATGCCTCAGTTCACGTGATCCCACTCGAAAGAGAAAGTACTTAAGCAAACCGCCTTTGATTTCCAGTACGGCGATAATGCAGAATGAGAAGTCTGCATTATGTCGAATATTCCGAAGAAAATTACTGATATTGCCGAAGCTATTCGTTCGATCGGCGGCCGTGCAATGCTTGTTGGCGGTTGCGTACGCGACGAACTGATGGATGTCGATCCGAAGGATTGGGATGTTGAGGTTTACGGCGTCGAGCCTGCGAAGTTGCGTGGATTACTCGATTCGTTCGGCGAGGTCAACGTGGTCGGTGAGGCGTTTGCGGTTTATAAGATCGGTTCAGATCTTGACGTATCGCTACCGCGAAGGGAACGAAAAGAGGGTCGAGGCCATCGGGCGTTCGTCGTCGAAGGCGACCCGGATATGTCGTTCAAAGAGGCGTGTTCGCGACGTGATTTCACGATCAACGCCATACTCCGTGATATTTTGACCGGTGAGATCGTCGATCCGTTTGACGGGCAAGGCGACATTCGCGGCAAAAAACTGCGGATGGTTTCGAGCGAGACTTTTGGTGAGGATTCCCTGAGAGTTCTACGGGCCGCACAATTCGCGGCGAGGTTTGAGTTTGATCTCGACCCGGAAACCGTCGAGGTTTGCAAGGCGATCGATCTAACCGATCTACCAAAAGAACGTATCTGGGGCGAACTCGAAAAGCTTCTATTGCTTTCCGCAAGGCCGTCAATCGGGCTCAAGTGGCTTTATGATCTCGGCATCACGGCTAAGATATTCCCCGAGATGCAGTCGCTTGTAGGCGTGCCTCAAGAGCCCGCATGGCATCCTGAGGGCAACGTCGATCTCCATACGATGATGGTTTGCGATGAGGCCCGCAAGCTGATCGACGACCTCGACCATTCGCGAAAGGTTGCCGTAATGCTTGGCTCGCTCGCTCACGATTTTGGCAAACCGCCGACGACCGAATTCATCGACGGGCGGATCCGATCCCGTGGACACGATGAGGCAGGTGTTGAGCCGACGCTCACATTTCTCGACCGTCTCGGCATCCACACGCTGGACGGCTTTGACGTACGAAACCAGGTCGTCCAGCTTGTGCGCTATCACCTCAAGCCCGGCGAATATTACAAAGCCAAATCACCCGTTGGCGACGGTGCTTTTCGTCGGCTTGCACGCAAGGTCGAACCTGATTTGCTATATCGTGTCGCCAAGGCCGATAGTCTCGGCCGTAATCCAGATTGGCTGCCGAAAGAGAAATGGTTTGGCTCGGAGGCTCAAGAGTGGTTTATCGCAAAAGTCCGCGAACTTGATATTGAGAAGAAAGCTCCCGATCCGATCCTGATGGGGCGGCATTTGATCGAACTCGGACTTACACCGTCTCCGCGTTTTCGTGAGATCCTGGATGCCGTCTATGAACTGCAACTTGACAGCAAAATAACTGATCTTGACCAAGCGGTTGCGGAAGCTCAAAAGCATATCCACTAAAAACGAAAAATGCGATCTGTAATCGTTTTAGCAATTACAGATCGCAAATTGTATCCTACAAATGTTAGGACTGCTTTCCTTCCAAAAACGCTTTTAATCGACGCGAACGCGACGGGTGACGTAGCTTTCTGAGGGCTTTTGCCTCGATCTGTCGAATTCGTTCGCGGGTGACGGCAAAGTGTTGGCCGACCTCCTCGAGCGTGTGTTCGGACCCCGTGTTACCGAGGCCGAAACGCATTTTGATAACCTTTTCCTCACGTGGCGTCAATGTTGCTAGAACCTCGTCAGTGATCTCACGCAAATTCGAAAACGTAACGGATTCTGCCGGGTTGAGGATCGATCGATCCTCGATAAAGTCGCCCAGGTGAGAGTCTTCCTCTTCCCCGATCGGCGTTTCCAAACTGATCGGTTCCTGAGCGATCTTGAGTACCTTTCGGACCTTAGACACCGGAATGTCCATTCGCTTTGCGATCTCCTCGGATGTTGGCTCGCGGCCAAGTTCCTGCACGAGAAGTCGCGATGTCCGAATGAGCTTGTTGATCGTTTCGATCATATGGACCGGGATACGGATCGTACGGGCCTGATCGGCGATCGCACGGGTAATAGCCTGACGGATCCACCACGTCGCATACGTCGAAAACTTATATCCGCGACGCCATTCAAACTTATCTACCGCCTTCATAAGCCCGATATTGCCTTCCTGAATGAGGTCGAGGAACTGCAGGCCGCGGTTGGTATATTTTTTAGCGATCGAAACCACGAGTCGCAGATTGGCCTCGACCAACTCGCGTTTGGCCTTATTGGTGTCAAATTCGCCGATACTGATCGTTTTGTACGAACGCTTGATCTCAACGGTGGGAAGATGATACTTCTCTTCGATCTCAGCGATGGCCGCATTGGCATCGGCAATCTTGGCTAGAAGTTCTTTCTTCTCAGCGGTTGCGGGTTTTTTCTCAAGCTTTTCATTAGCCTTTTTGATCGCCCTTTCCGAGGTCTGAATGTCGGTCACGACCTTTCGGATCGCGGCGATCATTTTCTGATTCGAATTTTCGGTCAGGTTAAGCTGCTTGATCTCCTGTGCGATCTCCAGACGCAACCGAGCGGTCTTACGCTTGAGAGTCAAAACCTTCTTGGATTTCTTGCCGTCCGCCTTTTTCTGCTCGTTGACTAAGGACGTCCAGGTTTTTAAGGCAACGTGAAAATGCTCCGCAATATTACCGATGCCCTCAAGGGTCCATCGCATATATTCCTCGGCCTTGTCCTCCTCGATCGAGATGTCTGCCTGTTCCGAAAAGACTACGGTTTCGCGAATCGTTGCACGCTTTTCGACCAGATCCTCGGCGATCTTGATCAGGCGCCCGACTGCGATCGGCGAACGCGATATCGCCTTATGCGTCTTGATCTGGCCTCGCTCGATGCGCTGAGCGATCGTGACTTCGCCTTCACGGTTAAGTAGCGGCACAACGCCCATTTCACGTAGATAGAGGCGCACCGGATCGTTGGATTTGTCGAGAGCTCCCGCCGAAAGATCAAGGTCGATATCGTCTTCGTCGGCTGCTTCCTCTTCCTGATCCTCGTCAAGTGCGAGGGCCGACGCATTTTCCAAAAGTTGTGCGTCGGTCTCGGCGACTGAGATATTGGCGCCCTCTAAACGGTCAAGTACGTCCTCCAGATCATCGGCGGACATCATATTTTCGGGAATCTGGCGATGGAGTTCGTCCATGCTCAGAAATTTCTTTCGCTTGCCGAGGGCGACCAAGCGATCCATCAAGTCTTCTTTTTCGTCGTAATCAGCCATAAAATCATCAAAAACCTTTGATTAAATCTTCGCGGTTATCGTTGTTCGCGAACTAGATATTAACGCCGTAAGCGTGGAAATAGTTTCATTCCCACCGGCGGGTTTAAAAAACCAAATTATATCACAATTCAGTGGTCTGCCGCTGTAATTCACGCCTTATTTTTTCGAGTTCGAGCTGTTCGTAGGTGAGTTGGCTAAAAAGCTCGCTATTGCCCGACTGTTCAGCCATAACAGCGTCGCGGCTGATCTCAACAATTCGATTTGCGATCGCCATATTTCTAAGTGTGAATACGCAATTTTCCGCTTCGGTAAGGACTGCGTCCATCACCTCGTCCTTTTCGCGTCTCGGTTCGCCCTTTAGCAGCAGATGGGCAAGGTCGACAGACGTTTCATCGTCGCCGATATGCTCGAGGATCGTCTCTTGCGAAACATCCATTTTATCGCGAGTGATAGCAATAAATGCATCGAAAAGCTCGGCTGTAGCAAGGTCTTGGTAATCGCTGGGCTCAAGTTGCGGAATGATAGCGTCACGAAGGTCGCGGTCAAAAACGAGTAGTTCCAACAAACGGCGTTCTGCGATAGTGATCTTGCCTCTAGGTGCTTTGCGGATCCCTGTAATCTCAATAGGCTGATTGCCTCGCGCATCCGTACGAACCGCTTCCTTCATTGAATTCCACCATTCACGACGCGTTCCGGGATCATCGACTCGCATAGCAAGCATTAGTTGATCGAAAAACTGTCGATGGGCAGCACGTCCCTTGTTGGTGCTTCGAAACGAGGCACAAATCGGCATCACCTCTTCAATGAACTTGATCCGTTGCTGATTATTGGAAAGATTGTATTCTGTTGGCATCCTCGTAATGAGAAAGTCCAGAATTGACGGTGCTTGCCCACGCAACTGATTAAACTTTTCAGCCCCGTCCCTACGGATGAAGTCATCGGGGTCAAGCTTGTCGGGTAACTGCAGTACTTTCAATTCGAATCCAGCGAATAGCAATGAACTCATGATCTTCTTTGCTGCTTTTGCTCCTGCCTCGTCACTGTCATAAGTAATTACAATGTTTTCTGTAAACCGTTTAATCACTTTGGCTTGCTGAGGCGTAAAGGCCGTGCCGAGGCTGGCAGCGACGTTCGTTATTCCAAACTGGGCGAGGGCAATCAGGTCGAGATAACCTTCGACTAGGATGGCGAATTTCTTTTTGCGGATCTCGTCTTTCGCCTGAAACAGGCCATAAAGATGCTCGCCCTTAGTGTAGGCGGGCGTCTCGGGCGAGTTGAGATATTTTGGCTGGTCCTCTGGGTCGAGCGAACGTGCACCAAAGGCGACCGGACGGCCATTAACGTCAAGAACAGGGAACATTATCCGTCCGCGAAAACGGTCAAAGGTGCGTTCTTTTTCTTCGTTTACGGAGACAAGGCCGGACTGTACGATGAGTTTTTCGTCGGCACCGTAATCGCGTAAAACAGACAGCAGATCATCCCAGCTATCGTGTGCAAAGCCGATGCGAAACTGTTTTTGAACCTCGTCTGAGATGCCTCGGGTCTCGAGATAAGCCCGAGCCTCTTTTGCCTTTTTACTTTTGCCTTGCAGCTCTTTTTCCCAGTGATCGAGTGCGATCTGATTGAGCTCGATGATCTGATCAGCCAACTGCTTTTTTTCCTCACGCTGCTTTCGGCCGCGTTCATAGTTCGCATCATCTATCGGCTCCGGCAGCATCACGCCCGAGATCTCGGCGACACGCTTGACCGCCTCAGGGAAGTTCAATCCCTCCATCTCCATCAGAAAGTTGTATGCCGTACCGCCCTTGCCGCAGCCGAAACATTTGTAAAAACCCTTGCTCGGATTGACCGAGAATGACGGAGTCTTTTCCTGATGAAACGGACAACACGCCATCCAATTCGCCCCTTTCTTCTTCAGATCCTGAGCATACGGCTGTATTATCCGCACCAGATCGGCACGGTTTTTCAGATCGTCTATGAAATATTGGGGGTAGAGCATTCGTTATTGCTTTAACTCAGCAATTGTAGCGCCGTGGCCGCCCTGTGATGAAGGGGCGAATTCGAAACGATCGACCATATCACTGTTCTTCAAAAAGTGATGAACGTAATTCTTTAGTGCGCCTGTGCCAAAGCCGTGGATGATGCGGACGCGGGGCAGAGAGGACATATACGCTTCATCGAGAAAACGATCGATCTCATACTCCGCCTCTGCCGTGGTCTTGCCGATGAGGTTGAGTTCGGCGGGGGCATCGCCACCGTCGACATCACGCGTTATCAAAGAGCCCCGATCTTTTGAAGGCACGTTGCCCGACGGCGGAGATTCTGTTTCGGCGAGTTGGAGGTTTGCGACTTTCTCACGCAGTCGCATACCGCCAACGAGTACCTCGGCGACATCCCGATCGAGCTTTTCGATAACGCCCACATTACCGAATGAGGTGAACACCCGTGATCCAACCGTCAATGGAGTGTCTGCGGGTATCGACGTTGGGTTGTGCAAATTTGATCCCGGACCCTTGTGTAAACTACCACCACGCGATGAGCTTCCGACCTTGGCCATAACCGCACGGTTCAACTCGGCCTTTCGCGATTGACGTTCCTTGTCGAGGCGGGTTTTTAGTGCCTTGTCCTCGATGGTCTGGATAAACGCCTTTGACTGGCGGTCAAATTCGTCGACTGCCTTGGCAAGCTCGCCTTCGAACTCTTTCTGCCGGGCTTTTTCCTTTTTTACGGCTTCAACCTCGAGAGCAGCATATTTCATCGCCGTCGCCTCGCGTTCCTCCTCAAGCGCGATGCGAAGGTCGGTCGCGATCTTGGTCTCCGTCTGGAGCTTTTTGAGATAGATTTCGGCCTCCTGAGCTGAAATATCGAGATGTCTGCGGGCGTCGTCGATGACGGGCTGAGTGATGCCAAACCGCCGAGCGATCTCGATCCCCGACGACGCACCGGCAAGGCCGAGCAGTAGTTTGTAAGTCGGCCGCAAGGTCTTTTCGTCAAATTCGACGGATGCATTGATCACGCTCGGGTCATTGGCGGCGTACATCTTCAGGCCTCGATAATGTGTCGAAGCGATGACTTGGGCCCCTTTTTGGCGAAAATGGTCGACGATGGCAACGCCGAGAGCCGAGCCTTCCTCTGGGTCCGTGCCGGTGCCGGCCTCGTCAAGCAGGACGAGTGACGGCGGTTCACACTCGCCGATCATCGAAGCGATATTCGACATATGCGACGAGAACGTCGAGAGATTGGCGGCGAGCGATTGGTGGTCACCGATATCCGCTAAAACTGAGCGGTAAAAGGGGATTCGAGCTTCACTGGCGGGTACCGGCAACCCCGATATCGCCATCAGGCTCAGCAATCCTGCGGTCTTGAGAACTACGGTCTTGCCGCCCGCATTGGCACCCGAAATGATCATCACCGGGCGTCCGTCAGTTAGCGTGAACGAGTTAGGTACGATCCAGTCAGAGTCGCCTGCGTAAACGGGCGACCGCGTACTTGGCAGTTCGTTAATATTCTGGCCCCCCGCTAACGCAGGTGGGGCTGACAGTAGCGGATGCCGGGCATCGGTCAGGTCGAGGGTTTTGTCGCCGGTTATCTCGGGCACGACAGCACGGAATTTGCGTGCAAATTCGACCTTTGCTTTGATAAAATCGAGTTCGGCCACGGCCTCGACGGCGAGTTCGACGGCCGGAAGTTGCTCGCGAAGCTCTTCGGTAAGTGCAAACAAGATACGGGCGATCTCGCGCTCCTCTTTGCCTTTAAGGTTTTGAAGCTCGTTATTAGCCTCGATCGCATCCAATGGCTCGACAAATACGGTCGACCCCGACGACGAAAAGCCGTGGGCGACGCCCGAAACCTTGCCGCGAAAATCGGCCTTTACGGGTATTACAAATCGATCGTTGCGCATCGTGACGATCTCGTCCTGAATGGCATTGCCGGCAGCACGCATTGCGGACTCGAGCGACTTGGTTAGGCGACCTCGTTGCAGATTGATCTCGTGGCGAATACGGGCGAGTTCCGGCGATGCTTTGTCATCGATCTCGCCGCCCGGCAAGAGCTTTTTATTAATGCGGTCGATCACCGCGAGTAGCGTCGGCGGGATATGTTCGACGATCTGCCACAACGTCGGCACGAACTCCTTTTCCGGTTGGATCGCCGACCTTGCGAAGAGTGCCTGATTGCAAACTCGTGAGATCTCAAGGATTAATGTCGGCTCGAGTGTCGCGTTGTTTATCTTCAGGATCGCTACTGCATCCGATGGATCGCCGAGCCCGCTGAATGACCACGTCACCTGTTTTTCTTCGTTAAGTTTGATCGTTTCCGATATTGCCGAAAGGGAAGTTTCAAGCGATCGACGGTCGGTAAACGGACGAAGTAAAGCAAAACGATCGACCCCCATCGGCGTCTGGGCGTTACGGCTAACCAGTTCCAGCAGCCGTGCAAATTCGAGTGTTTCGAGCGAGTAAGCCATTACATTAACCGGTCCAATGTCGTTAGATAGCCTACGCGTTGTAAACTATTGTAAATAATGCTGATAGATCTAATACTTAAAGTAAAGTCTAGTAAAGTTTTGTCCCACGGCACATTAAAGCGGGACAAAAGGTGGGACAGGTTAAATGCTGTGATTAAAGCAATTAATGTAACTTGTCCCATTGTCCCACGATTTTACGATTTAGGGGCCTAGATAACAGTTACTCCCTTCCAAAAGGCTATGTATCCCTCGATGTTCTTAGCGTCAGATTTGGCGTCCGGATAGTACCAAGCAGCGTCCTTATTGGTGGTACCGCCGGCGTCAACATCGTAATAGCTTGCCGTGCCTTTCCACCCGCAGACCGTGTGTGTCTCCGAAGGTGAAAAATGTTCTTTGACTAGCGAGTCGGCGGGAAAATAATGGTTCCCTTCGACAACTATCGTTTTGTCACTCTCTGCCAAAATCGTCCGGTTCCATATTGCTTTCATTTCTATTATTAACTCCTTGATCTAAATCTCGCCACAACCATCATCACCCGAAAAATCGTTCTCTAACGTCCGGAGTTGGCAGCATGCACGCGTCTTGCCTGCCGAACAGTCGGTAGCGATATTTCGCGAAGATCCTGTAAGCCAGATCACGGATAGATCCCGGCACGATGATAAACCCATATCCAACCGACCAGATGCCTCCCAGGCCTTTCGCGATTCGCAGGCCAGCGGTGGAGTGCGTATATGCCCGCTCACCCTCGACTAAGATTATCGAATCGATGTCGTCCCCAATATTGTGCTCTTTTTTCAATTGCTGGCCTATTTCGGACTGCAGCGGAGCAAATCTAAACTTCTTTTCGCTGTCGTGTCGAATAATGAAGTTAACGGCGCCGTTGCAGAAGTTACATACGCCGTCAAAGAGAATGATCGAGCTCATTGATATATTATACATCAAAAATTCAACCGCAATTTTCGGATAGATTTCATATTTGATTACGCATAAACTCTGAAGTTATGGAAAACGTGATCTTTTGGCAGGCGGTAGAAGCAAATGATTCGCGGTTTGATGGTGTATTCTTTTTCGGCGTAAGGACAACAGGGATATATTGCAGACCGTCTTGCCGGGCTCGGTTGCCGAAGCGTGAGAACGTCGAGTTTTATCCCAACGCAAAACTGGCGGAGGACGACGGTTTCAGAGCCTGTCTCCGGTGTGTTCCACAAAATATGGGTGAGCCCGATACGCGGACAGTCAAGATATTGCGTGCTTGCGAGCTGATCGATGCAAATGATGCCGTGACTCTGGACCGTCTCGCGAGTGAACTGGACGTAAGTCCGTACCACCTACAGCGGAGTTTTAAGCAGATCATTGGTGTCAGTCCCAAGAAATATGCCGAAGCAAAGCGGATGGAGCGTTTCAAGCGTCAGGTCCGCGGCGGCAGCGATATCGTGACCGCGATATACGAATCGGGCTTTGGATCGAGTAGCCGGCTGTATGAAAAGGCGTGGGAAAGCCTGGGGATGACGCCAAGTGAATATAAGAAGGGCGGTAAGGGAATGATGATAAATTACACGGTAACAGATTGTAAGCTTGGCCGCCTTTTGGTCGCCGCGACATCAAACGGACTCTGTGCCGTGGCTTTTGCAGATACAGATACTGAGCTTGTGCAAAACCTGAGGTTAGAGTATCCAAATGCTGATATTGCTGAAGATGTGGCCATACTGAAACGATATGTTCAGGAAGTACTTGAACACCTCGCCGGCGATAAAAGTCCTTTTGCATTGCCGCTCGATGTCCGGGCGACGGCCTTTCAGTTGCAGGTCTGGGAGTTGCTGAGACGCATACCTTTTGGCGAAACAGTTTCGTATGGTCAGATCGCAGAAATGCTCGGGGACAAGAAAAAGGTTCGTGCCGTTGCCCGTGCGTGTGCGACCAATCGTGTTGCGGTTGTGATCCCTTGCCACCGAGTCGTGGCCGCTGACGGCAAGCTAAGTGGATACCGTTGGGGCATTGAACGAAAACGAAAACTACTTGAACTCGAATTGGAGCTCAAGGGCAAACAACGTGGCGTGCAGGACTGACGGTTCGCAATCGCAAACTGTGTCTTTGTGTTCTGAAACTTTTTCTATATTCTCTCCGTAACAGTAATTTCACGCAGACTCCAAAAATTAAGAATTTAGGAAAGTTATGAGATCAAAGCTCTTTTTGTTCGCATTTGCGGCGATAAGCTTGTTTTTTGCTAACCGGGCCGAGGCTCAGAGTTATGCGATCACCAATGCACGCATCGTAACGGTTTCCGGCACGACCATCGACAAGGGGACGGTAGTCGTCAGAAACGGACTGATCGAGGCCGTCGGGCCAAATGTCTCCGTACCGGCAGACGCTCAGGTGTTCGATGCAAGCGGTCTGACGGTATATCCGGGATTTATTGACGCAATGACCAATCTCGGCATGCCGGCGGCAGCGGCGAGAACCGGCGGTCAGGGCGGCGGACAGATGTCACAGGCTCCAGCAACCGCCCCGACGTCAAATTCGGTCTATCCGGCGGGAATGAGACCGGAGGATGAGGCGATCGATGATCTCCGTGCCGGTGATTCGCAGTTTGAGGCGAATCGAAACGCCGGATTTACGACGGTCTTGACTACTGGCCGGGTCGGAATCTTCAACGGTCGTTCTGCATTAATCGATCTCACGGGCGATACCGTTTCGGCTATGATTATCAGATCGCCATTCGCACAGCACATTACATTCACAACGATCGGCGGCGGGCAATATCCCGGTTCACTCTTAGGCACGTTTGCGGCGATCCGTCAGATATTCTATGACGCACAACGGCAGCAAGATATCGAAAAGATGTACGTAGCGAATCCGAGGGGAATGAAACGCCCTGCCGCGGACCGTTCGTTAGAGGCACTATATCCGGCGATCAACCGTGATACCCCTGTGGTCTTTACGGCCAACCGCGAGATCGACATTATTCGGGCTCTGGACCTTATAAAAGAATTCAAACTCAACGGGATGATCGCCGGCGGAGCCGAAGCGTGGAAAGTCGCCGACCGTCTCAAGGCTCAAAACGTCACGGTACTGCTTACATTAAATTTTCCGAAGCGAACAACGACTGCTTCGCCGGATGCCGATCCTGAGTCGATGGAAACATTGCGTTCGAGGGCCGAAGCTTCAAAATGTGCATCAAAACTGGCCTCGGCGGGAGTGAAATTTGCGTTTCAGTCCGACAATATGCGGTCGCTTAGTGATTTTTTCACAAATGCCGGCAAGGCTGTCGAAGCCGGTTTAAGCAAGGATGCCGCGATCCGGGCGATGACGCTTGGGTCCGCCGAAATACTCGGCGTAGATAAGACGACCGGCTCGATCGAGGCCGGCAAGATCGCCAACCTCGTTGTCGTAAAAGGCGACGTTTTCGGAAAAGACAGATATGTTTCACACGTTTTTGTCGATGGGAAGTACTACGAGCAAAAGGAACAGCCGAAACGCGAAGCTGGCGGCACACGGAATGGCGGTAACGTTGCTCCAACCGCCGGTATCTCGGGCACCTACGCTGTAACGATCGACATCCCCGGCCAGCCAATGGCGGCGACGCTGACATTTGTACAGGTCGGCGCCGCATTAAATGGAACGATGGTCTCACAACTTGGCAGTTCGCAGATCCGTAGCGGCAAGGTCTCACCCGAGGGCTTTTCGTTTGCCAGCAGTGTCGAATTTGGCGGAGCAGCGATCGACATCACGGTCAGCGGCAAGGTGACAGGTGATCAGATCAGCGGTTCGATCGATTCGCCGCAGGGCATTGTGCCGTTCTCCGGCACCAAAAACCCGTAGATATCAGTCGACAGTTAAAAAAAAGGCAAGAGTAATTAAGGGCAATAGTGATGAGAAAAATTCTCGTAATTCTAATTTTGACCGCGTTAGGTATGATCTCGCCGACGCTTGTTTTGGGGCAGTCAAAGTCGGACGTATTGATCAAAAATGCGACCGTGATGACCGCGGTCAAAGGCACGCTTGAAAATACCGACATTTTGATCCAGAACGGCAAGATCGCCAAGATCGGCAAGAATCTTTCTGCCTCGGCGACGACACGCGTTATCAATGCCGAAGGGCAATATGTAACGCCCGGCATCATCGATTGCCATTCACATACGATGCTCGACGCGATCAACGAGGGCGTCTATTCGGTCACATCAATGACACGGACCCGCGATGTGCTCAATCCGACTGATATCGCGATATATAGGGCACTTGCGGGCGGCGTTACGGTCGCAAATCTGCTGCACGGATCGGCAAACCCGATCGGCGGCCAGAATACGACGGTCAAATTCAAATGGGGTCATCCGGTCGAGGATTATCCGATACCGGACGCACCGCCTGGGATCAAATTTGCGATGGGCGAAAACGTTAAGCGTTCGACTTCGTTTGCCCAGCCCGGGGCCACTGTTCGCTACCCCCGCACGCGAATGGGCGTCATCGAAACAATGCGCGATGCATTCCTTCGGGCCAGAGACTACCGACAAGCTTGGGCCGACTTTAAGGCGGGCAAGATAAAGGTCGCTCCTCGCAAAGATCTGGAGCTCGAACCCCTTGTCGAAGTGATCGAGGGCAAACGGCTTGTCCACGCCCACGGATACAGGTCGGACGAGCACCTCAATCTGATGCTTTTGGCAGATGAATTTGGATTCAAGATCGCTACCCTCCAGCACGGACTGGAGGCTTACAAGATCGCCCCCGAGATCGCTAAGCGTGGCACGGGCGTCTCAATATTCACAGATTATTGGGGCTACAAGCTCGAGGC
>Ga0154020_10000886_pt1 | contig 36889 bp, 34 predicted proteins | sample Klosneuvirus_201_FD_109709 | JGI IMG/M metagenome (GOLD analysis project Ga0154020, IMG submission 109709) | Active sludge microbial communities from wastewater, Klosterneuburg, Austria - Klosneuvirus_20160825_MG | ecosystem: Engineered > WWTP > Aerobic digester > Activated sludge | place...
CCGCGGCGACGGCCTCTGCTTCGGCCGCACGCACGCTCGCTTGCAGCGACGCGATGCGTGCTCGCATGTCATCCACGCCCGAGCGCGCGATCACGCCGCGCTCCGCCAGTGGCGTATCGCGCTTCAGCTGCACTTCGAGCTCCGCGACATTCGCCCGCGCGATCTGCACGCGTGCACGCGAGGATGCCGAGCGCGCGCGCGCCGAGGCGATCGCGCTCTTGTGATCGACGTCTTCGAGTCGCGCGACCTTGTCGCCCTTCGCGATGACGCTGCCCTCTTCTACGAAGATCTCCGCGATCCGTCCGGGCACCTTCGCGGCGACCTTGGCCGAGATCAGCGCGGTCACGTAGCCGGTCGCGGTCAGCTTCATCTGCCCCTGTGCGGGCGACACCATCGAGATCTCGCCCGTCTTCACGGTGTCCGTGACGAACGTCGAGCGCACCTTGGGGATGACCACGAAGTAGATGACCGCTGCCGCGGCCGCGAGGATCGCGAACGTGACGATCAACGTCACCGGGGACCGACCACGTCGTTTCGGACTGCGATCGATCTTTAACGACGCGAGATCTTGAGAGAGCTGGTCGTTCACGGCGACGGCAACCATGCCCGCATACGCAGAGCGAGTAAAGCGACGGTTCGTGAAGAAGCCTTGCGGATCTGCGACGCTGTTGGGATTCCTGACACACGTCGATCGCGCGTCGTATCTCCTGACAGTCGCGCGCGCGATCGTCGCGCAGTCTTGCGAAGTTCCACCATCACGCGGCCCCGACCTGCGAGGTCCGCGCCAGTTCGCAAAACGTTCAGCGGCGTTCGACGAAGCGCGCGAGCATCTCTGCTGCATCGAGCGCGATCCGCATCACGTCCACGTCGGGGCGCTCGGTCGCGGCCTGGATCAACCCTTCCCCTGCGTGCACGACGACGAACGCCGCCGAGCGAACGTCGGCCACCTGCACGTCATCCCGCTTCGACAAGAACTCCGCGATGAGATCGACGTGCTGATCCATCCAACCGCGATACCGGTCCCACACGTTCGCCGCGGTACGCGCATCGATCAGCGCGCGATGGATCGGTCGCTGGTTCTGCTTCGCGGCGAGCACCGCTTCTCCGATGCGCATGATCACCGTGCGGATCGGTTGATCGGCATTCGCCTCGAGCGCGGCACGCACGCGGGTGAGCGTGTCCTCGGCGTAGCGATCCTGGACCGCTCCGATCAGCGCTTCTTTGTTCGGGAAGTATTGATAGAGACTCCCGATACTGACGCCCGCGAGCTCGGCGACGTGGTTCGTCGTCAGGCCATCGAGACCGTTGCGCTCGAGGATGCGCTCCACGGCCGAGAGGATCGCTTCGACGGTCGCCGTACCGAGCTGACTGCGGGGCAGACGACGAGGAGTGGTGACGGTTCGTTTGCGGGCTAGCATGGCGTGCGGCGTGCGAGGGGCGCGCGCGGATGTAATACGTGCGGTCCGACCGTTCGATGCCCGGGCGTGCCGCGGTTTGTTTCGTCGGCTCGCTCACGTTGTCTGCATCGTGCGTCGCGTGTGGACCGCGTGGTCCACGTGGTCCACGTTGCTTCGATTCGTAACATCGTGGGATAGGTGGTCGTGGGAGGCTGGGACATGCGTTGGCTCGTCGTCATCGCTGTGCTCGGCGGCTGTGGTGCACCGTCCGCGCCATCGGTCGCGTCGGCGATCATCTCCTCGCCGGGGCCGCTGATCGCGAATCACGCACGACTCGCGTGCATCGATTGTCACGACGACAGCTCGCCGCGGATCGCGATCGCGAAGTGCACCCGCTGCCATGCCGCGCTCGGAGCGCGCGTCGCGGCGAACGAGGGCTTGCACGCGAAGCCCGCCGTGCGCGGCAGCGCGTGCATCGAGTGTCATCTCGATCATCGCGGTGCGACGTTCGATGCGCGGTGGTCGTTCTTCGGTGGCGTCGCTCGCTTCGATCACGCGTTCGCGGGATGGAAGCTTGCCGCGGGCCATCGCATCGCGTGCGCCAAGTGCCACCCGAACGCGACGGGTACGTCACCGAGCTTCGCCGACGCGAAGACCGCATGCGTCTCCTGTCATGCTTCGCCCCACGCAGGCACGCCCTACACGACGCTCGCGTGCGAGACCTGTCATGTCGCCGATCGGTTCCAGACCATCACGTTCGATCACGACGAGAAGGCGCCGCCGATCGGCACCTCGCATCGCAAGGTCGCGTGCGCGTCGTGCCACACGCCGAAGCTCGGCGCGACCTCACCACCGCGAGCGTGCGCGAGCTGTCACGCGGCGCGCGATCCACACGCTGGACGCTTCTCCGCGTTCGCCTGCGAGACGTGCCACGCACCGGCGATGGCGTTCACGCCGGGACAACCTCCACCCGTGTGGAAGCCCAATCGATTCGATCACGGGAAGGCTACCGGCTGGGCATTGAACCCGTGGCACGCGAACCTGACCTGCCGTGCATGTCACTCGGCGGCGGGGACGACGTTGTTCGTGCCGCTCGGCAAGGGGAACGACTGCCTCGGATGCCACGAGCACCAAAACGTCCACGACCGGAAGTACCCGAACCGCACGTGCCTGCACTGCCACTTCCCGTGAGCCGAAAGCTGACCATCGGTTGTCAGGATTTCCCGCCCTGCCCGATCGACGGCGTCCACCCGCCTTGACGCCTGAACACTTGCTCCGTAGGGTGCGGACCTTATGGCTCGCAGCTCGTTGGGTCCCGGTCGTCACACCCCAGAACGCGAACCAGATCAGATCGTTATCGAAGGCGCGAGGGAGCACAACCTCGTCGTCGACAAGCTCGAGCTGCCCAAGCACCGCTTGGTGGTGATCACGGGCCCGTCGGGATCGGGCAAGTCGAGCCTCGCGTTCGACACGCTCTACGCCGAGGGCCAGCGCCGGTACGTCGAGTCGCTGTCCGCGTATGCACGGCAGTTCCTCGGGCAGATGGAGAAGCCGAAGTACGAGCGCATCAGCGGCCTGTCGCCGACGATCGCGATCCAGCAGAAGAGCGCGTCGAGCAATCCGCGCTCGACGGTCGGCACCATCACCGAGATCTACGACTACCTCCGCGTGTTGTACGCGCGCGCGGGCGAACAGCGCTGCTATCAGTGCGGCGGTCCGGTCGGCGCGCGCACCGCCGGCGAGGTCGTCGACGAGCTCGCGTCGCTGCCGGACAAGACACAGGTCACGCTGATGGCGCCCAAGGCGGAGAACCGCAAGGGCGAGTTCCGCGAGCTGTTCGCCGAGCTGCGCAAGGCCGGCTTCGTGCGCGTGCGGATCGATGGAATGATCGTGCGCCTCGAGGACGTCGACGCGCTCGAGAAGCAGAAGAAGCACTCGATCGAGCTCGTGATCGATCGCGTGACGATCAGCGCGAAGGACAAGGGCCGGCTGACCGACAGCGTCGAGACGGCGATGCGCGAGGGCAAAGGCAAGATGATCGTGGACGTCGCGGGCGAGAAGACGCCGCGCGTGTTCAGCGAAGCGAACGCGTGCCCGAAGTGCGGCATCGGCTTTCCGGAGCTGTCGCCGCAGAGCTTCTCGTTCAACTCGCCGCTCGGCATGTGCGTCGACTGCAACGGCCTCGGCGATCGCCTCGCTGCCGATCCGAACCTCGTGGTTCCGGATCAGACGCGCTCGATCCGCGACGGCGCCGTCGCTGTGTGGGGCGAAGCGATCGCGAAGGACTCGGGCTGGACGAGCAACATCGTCAAGTCGCTCGCGAAGGCGTTCAAGATCGATCTCGACAAGCCGTGGAACAAGCTCGGCGAGAAGCAGCGCGACGTGCTGATGCACGGCACCGGTGACAAGCGGGTCAACGTGTCGTGGGAGGGCAAGCACTCCACGGGCGAGTGGGCGATGCGCTACGAGGGCATCCTCTCGCAGCTCGAGCGCCGCCATCGCGAATCGTCGTCGGAGCGGACGCGCGCCCACTACGAGCAGTTCTTCGCGTCGATCCCGTGCGCCACGTGTCTTGGCACGCGCCTGCGCCCCGAGTCGCGGGCGGTGTTCGTGAATGCCAAGCCGATCGTCGATGTCACCGGCATGACCGTGAAGCAGGCGTACGAGTTCATCTCGACGATGAAGCTCACGGGCTCGCGCGCACAGATCGCGGGCGAGGTGCTCAAGGAGATCAAGAATCGACTGACGTTCCTCCTCGACGTCGGCCTCGACTACCTGACGCTGCACCGCAGCGCCGGCACGCTCTCCGGTGGCGAGGCGCAGCGCATCCGCCTCGCATCCCAGCTCGGTAGCGAGCTGTCCGGCGTGCTCTACGTGCTCGACGAGCCGTCGATCGGATTGCACCAACGCGACAACGAGCGCTTGATCCGCACGCTCCACCGCCTGCGCGATCTCGGCAACACGGTGCTCGTCGTCGAGCACGACGAGGCCACGATCGAAGCCGCGGACTGGGTCGTCGATTTCGGTCCAGGCGCAGGTCGGCACGGCGGACACGTTGTCGCCGAGGGCACGCCGGAGACCATCAAGCGCGAGGCGAAGTCGGTCACCGGCCGCTACCTCGCCGCCATCGAGCGCATCGAGGTGCCGCAGCAGCGTCGCGAGCCGTCGAGCTGGGTCAAGCTCAGCGGCGCGCGCGAGCACAACTTGAAGAACGTCAGCGTCGAGATTCCGCTCGGCGTGATGGTCGCGGTCACCGGTGTGTCGGGCGCGGGCAAGTCCTCGCTGATCAACGCCACGCTGCATCCCGCGCTGAACCGCATGCTCCATCGCTCGATGGATCGCGTCGGTCCGTACGATTCGCTCACCGGCCTCGGCAAGGTCGACAAGTGCATCGTGATCGATCAGCAGCCGATCGGTCGCACGCCGCGCAGCAACGCGGCGACCTACACCAAGGCATTCGATCTGATTCGCGAGCTGTTCGCGAACATGCCCGTCGCGAAGACGTACGGCTACGAAGCGGGCCGCTTCTCGTTCAACGTGTCGGCAAAGCAAGGCGGCGGACGCTGCGAGGCGTGCGAAGGCGCCGGCGTGCGCGAAGTGGAGATGCACTTCCTGCCGAACGTGTTCGTCACGTGCGAGGTGTGCAAGGGCAAGCGCTACAACGACGCCACGCTGCGCGTGACCTACAAGGACAAGAACATCGCTCAGATGCTCGACACGCCGATCGAGGAAGCGGCGGAGATGTTTCAGCATCACAAGCAGCTGTCGCGGATCATGAACACGCTCGTCGACGTGGGCCTCGGCTATCTGTCGCTCGGTCAGCCCGCGACCACGCTGTCGGGTGGTGAAGCGCAGCGCGTGAAGCTCGCGCGCGAGCTCGCCCGCGTGCAGACGGGCCGCACGCTGTATCTGCTCGACGAGCCGACGACCGGCCTCCACTTCGGCGACGTCAAGAAGCTGCTCGAGGTCCTCGGGCGTCTCGTCGACGGCGGCAACACGGTCCTCGTCATCGAGCACAACCTCGATGTCATCAAGACCGCGGACTGGATCATCGATCTCGGTCCGGAGGGTGGCGCGGCCGGCGGAGAGATCATCGCCGTCGGAACGCCCGAACAGGTCGCGAAGAATGCGAAGTCGTACACGGGCCAGTTCGTGAAGCCGCTCCTCGAGCGCGCGCGAAGCAAGGCCGCGGGCGGAGGTGGCGGCGGTCGCCGCGCGGCTCGCACCGACGATGACGCACGCGACAGCGCGTCGGCCTGACGATCTCGCCGACCGTGCGCTGGCGCTACGGATTGCCGCGCAATGACCACGACGGTGTGCGCGAGTGTCACGCCGCTACCCGTGCGCTTCTTACTCACGTTCCTTTCACCGTCGGCGAGGCTGCACTAACGAGGCGATTGCGTATCGTGTGGAGGTCGTGCTCACCGCAACCTCGACCGACTTCGACGCGATCCTCGAGTTGCTACCGCACGGCGTCGTGTTGGTGGGCAACGACTGGCGAGTGCGATTCGCGAACCCGGAAGCATCCCGGTTGCTCGGTGCGAGCGGCGGCACGATCTGGGAGCGCTGCCCCGATCTCGAGCACACCGCGTTCGGCTCGGGGTTTCGCTACGCGATGTCGGATCGCACGGAGCTGTTGACCGAGAGTGCGCTTCCGTCGGTGGGCTGGTGTCAGGCCCGCGCGCTCCCGACGCAAGACGGCGGCCTTCTGATCAGCCTGCGCCAGGTGCACGGCCACACCCTCGAGAGTGGGCAGGCCAAGCAAGCGTTGTTGATCGGCGAGATCGGCGATGCACTCACGCGCGAGGAGTCGCTCTCGGCCGCGCTGCAGCGGTGCGCCGTCGCGATGGCACGTCACCTCGATGCCGCCGTCGCGCGCATCTGGGTGGCAGACGCATCCGGCGACTATCTCGATCTCGCCGCGCACACGGGACTCGATCTTCCGGATCTCCAGGCGCGCATCGCGTTCGGGCACGGAAAGATCGGCGACATCGCCGAATCGGCCGAGCCCTACCTCACGAACGACGTGATCACCGACCCGAAGCTGAACGCGACGGAGTGGGCGCGCGTGGCTCGCATCGTGTCGTTCGCGGGCTATCCGCTGCGGGTCGAGGATCGCATCGTCGGCGTGATGGCGATGTACTCGCGACGCGCGCTCGATCACGACATGCTGAACTCGCTGTCGACGATCGCCGACGCGATCTCGCTCGGCGTCGCACGCAAGACGGCAGACGCCGCGCGACGCCGCGCCGAGCACACGCTGCGCGCGCAGGCGGATCGTCTGGAGCGCCTCTACGAGCTCGGCAAGCAGGTCGCCGCCGAGCTCGACGTCACCGCGCTCGCGGGAAAGATCATCGCGACGGCGACGGCGCTGACCGGTGCGCGTGCCGGCGCGTTCGTGTGGCGACTTCCCAGTCGCCCCGACGACGCCCTCGCCCAGGTAGCGGCCACGGGCGGCGCCACGAATACGGCGCGCCCGTTCCCGGCGATCGACGGCGTCATCCGCGTCGACGATCTGCGCGAGCACTCGCGCGGTGCGGAGCTCGCGGCGCTGCTGCCCATCGCCGAAGGCCACTCTGCCCTGACGAGCTTTCTCGCGATCCCCGTGCGCGGACGTAAGGGCACGACGATCGGAGCGCTGCTGTTCGGTCACGATCACTCGGGCGTGTTCACCAGCGACACGGAGCGACTGATCGCCAGCGTCGCGAGCACGGCTGCCATCGCGATGGACAACGCGCGGCTGTTCACGGAGGCGCGCGAGCTCATCGCCGCACTCGAGAAGTCGAACTCCGAGCTCGATCAGTTCGCGTACGTCGCGAGCCACGATCTCAAGGCGCCGCTGCGCGGCATCGCGAACCTCTCGCAATGGATCGAGGACGATCTCGGCGACGGCATGAGTGCACAGACGCGCGAGCACATGCACCTGTTGCGCGGACGCGTACTGCGCCTCGAAAACCTGATCGGCGGCATCCTCGCGTACAGTCGCGCGGGTCGCGAGCGCGATCCGAAACACGTAACGGTCGACATGACGAGTCTCGCGCGCGAGGTGTGGGAGCTGCTCGCTCCACCTGCCACGGCCACCGTCGAGATCGGCGAACTACCGCATGTCTCGGGCGTCCGCGCGCAGCTCCAGCAGATCTTGCTGAACTTGATGAGCAACGCGATCAAGTACAACCCCGAGCGCGGGCTCCACGTCACCGTGTCCGCGACGCGCGATGGTGACTTCTGGAAGTTCGCGGTCAGCGACGACGGCGTCGGCATCGCCCCCGAGTTCCACGACCGGATCTGGGGGCTGTTCCAGACGCTCGAGCGCCGCGACAAGGTCGAGAGCACCGGCATCGGACTCTCGGTGGTTCGCAAGATCGTAGAGTCGCACCGTGGTGCGGCATGGGTCGAATCGCAGCCCGGCGGCGGAGCGACCTTCTTGTTCACGTGGCCCGCCGAGGTCGAAGGAGCGAAGCGTCATGGATGAGCGTGCGCTGAACATCCTGTTGGTGGAAGACGACGAGGTGGACGTGATGACCGTCCGCCGCGCCTTCGCGAAGGCAAACATCACGAACCCGATCTTCGTCGCGAGCGACGGGATCCAGGCGCTCGAGATGTTGCGCAGCGAGACCGTCCCACCGAGCCGACGCGTCATCCTCCTCGACATCAACATGCCGCGCATGAACGGCATCGAGTGCCTGCGCGAGATCCGCAAGGACCCGTCGCTCGCGCCGCTCACGGTTGTCGTGCTGACCACTTCCAACGAGGATCGCGATCGCGTCGAGGCATTCCAGCTGAACGTCGCCGGCTACCTCCTCAAACCGGTGACGTTCACCGAGTTCGCCGAAGTGATGGCGACGCTCAACAAGTACTGGACGCTGATGGAGATGCCGGGCTGATCAGTGCTTGCCGTTCGTGATCACCGGCACGGTGGTCTCGGACAGCACGGCCACGGGGGACGGCGTCGAGTAGCCAGCGGCCATGCGGGCGAGCAGCACGTCGCCGAGGTTCGCGCGTCCCTCGCCGAGCACCACGTCGGGGACGAGCTTCACGCCCGACACCGCGAGCGTTTGCGCGATCTGAAGCGAGGTGTAGCTCTGATCTCCGAGTGACTTCACGCCGGCCAGATAGCTCGCCGCCACCGCCGAGCCGCGTGCACGCTCCGCATTCGCGGTCGCTTCGCCGCGCGCCGTGATCGCCATCGCTTCGGCCTCCGCCGCGAATCGCGTGGCATCCGCCTCGGCCGCCGCGTTGACGCGCGAGACCTCCGCGTCCGCCGACGCCCGCACGCGCGCCGCTTCGGCTTGGCCCTTGGCCGCCGCGATCACGGCCTGTGCCGCGGTCTCGTGGATGTACACCTGCTGCTCGCTGCGCACGACCTCGGCCTGCATGTTCGCCGCCGCGGTCTCGCGCTCCAGCATCTGGCGACGCATCTGCGCCTCGCGTTGTGCGTCGTACGTCCGCTGCAGCTCGTCGGCGATCTTGCGATCCGTCTGCGTCTTCATCAGCTCCGCCGGCGCTGCGATGTCGCCGATCAGCGCGTCGAGACAGTCGACGTCATACGCCGCGATCGCCGCGCGGATATGCAGGTACGCCTCGCGTTGCCGCGCCGTGCGCGCGCTCAAGAACTCGAGCACGGTGACCTCCTGGGCGGAGTTACGGAAGTAGTTACCTACGGTCGGTTGGAGCACGTGATCGACGAGGTTCTGCATGGAGCCCACGCGCGAGATCACGCGCGGCGCGTTCTTCATGCCGACGTGAATGATCGCCGCGACATCGAGGCTGAACGAGAAGCCATCGCGCGAGCGCACGGTGATCGGATCCAGCGCCGCATCGTAGTGATGGCTCTCCGAGCGATTCGCCCAGTTGAGGACGATGTTTGTCGTCGGCACGAGCTCGATCTTCATCGCGCGCGTGTTGAGTGGGTGCTTGCCGGGCAACAGCGGCTCGTTCCACACGCCCTTGCGGCCGCGCTCGACGAGGTCACCGTGCGCGAACCCATCGCCGGAGATATCGACATGCTCGCCGCCGACGTAGCTCACGACGACGCCGACGTAGCCGATCGGAATCTCGGTGAGCGGGATCAGCTCGACGCCGACGAACCACGGGTTCAAGTTCCACGCGCCGCTGAGCAGCACGCTCTCCTGGAGACCGCGCGAGCCACCGGCCTCGATGAACGCTTGGCCGTTCTGATAGCTGTCGTGTCCTTCGACAATGGCGCCCGCGAGATCGCCGGCGGGAATCGGGCGGCCGTCCAGTGCCGTCACGATACCCACGCGATCCGACGGCACTTGAAACACGACGAGGTGCTCCGGGCGCAACCCGAACGCAGCCGCGCGCCGCGCGGTCACCACGTCGAACAACGCGGGGTTGATGCGATACCGCCCCGCGGTCAGCACGCTGATCTGCCGGCCCTTCTCGCCGTTTCCGTCGAGAAAGCCCACAGCGTCTTGGAACTTGTCGCAATCGACCTCGCGGCCGAGCACGCGATCCGCGGGGATCGCGGCGCCGTCCTTCGCGACCACGACCGCCAGCTCACCCGGCGGAACGTCGACCAGCGCGACCTTCTGGACCTTGTACTTCCACGGCCACAGCGGGAAGTGCCAGCCCGGCGGCAACAGCTGCGCCTGAAACCCGGCTTCTCCGCGCGTCGCGATGATGCGGCCTGGAGGTAGCGCACGGCCATAGCGACGAATCACGAGGCCGGACTCCTGCTCGTCGATCACCACCGTTCCCGCGATTGCCAAGAACAACGCGAGCGCCGTTACACCGCCGGTCGCCACGTACAACACGAGTGACGTCATAAGACACACCCTTCCTTTCGCCACCTAGGAGGAGCACCGACCGTGCCGCGCCAAGTGCTCGCAGCGATTGGAGCCCGTCCGCACAGTTTCAGTAGTGAAGTACGGCTTCGATAGTAGAATACGGCTGTGCCACGAAGGTCCTCCCACCGTGTCCAGGCAGCCCCGATCTCCTCCGCTGCATCGATGGCCGCGACGTCGTCGAGCGGTCGCGCGAGTGTTGGCTTCACCGGCGTGGTCCCATCGTCGAAGCAGCACGCGGCTCTCGCCGAGGCTGGCGTGCGAATCGTGGACGCGAAGCGCGCGGACGTCGTGGTTCACGCGGGGCCGCGACCACCGACGCGCGCGCCGCGGAGTCCGTGGCTGTGGCTGTGCACGCGGCCGGTCGCATCCGATGGCCGTGCATCCGATGATCGCTCTGCCGCCGATGGCCGTGCATCCGATGATCGCTCCGTGCGCGCCTCGATCACGCCCGACGACGCAGCGAGCGCGATCCTCGCGGGTGCCTACGATTGCGTCCCGCTCGACGACGCCTTCGCGGTCGTGATCGCCCGACGCGTGCAGGAGCTGTCGGTTCGCACCGATCAGGGCGCCCCTCCGCTGGAGTACGTCGCCCGCAGCGCCGCCGCGCGGCGACTCCTCGCCGATGTGGATCTCGCGGCCCGCACCTCGATGCCCGTGCTGCTGTCGGGCGAGACCGGCACGGGCAAGGATCTCGTCGCGAAGCACCTGCACGCGCGATCTGGACGCAAAGGAACGTTCGTCCCGATCAACTGCGCAGCGATTCCCAACGACCTGATCGAAGGCGAGCTGTTCGGCTACGTCAAAGGCGCGTTCTCGGGCGCGGTCGCGGACTACGACGGACAGCTCCGCGCCGCGGCCGGCGGCACCGTGTACCTCGACGAGGTCGACGACACGCCGGTCACGCTGCAGGTGAAGCTGCTGCGTGTCCTCGAAGACCATGTCGTGAGCCGGCTCGGCGAGAACACGTGGCGGCAAGTCGATTTTCGTGTGGTCGCCGCCAGCAACCGCGATCTCGAGGAGCTCGTGCGAAAAGGCGAGCTCGGCGCGGATCTCTATCAGCGCCTCGCGATCGTCCGCATCGAGCTACCACCGCTGCGAGAGCGCGGCGATGATCTGCCGGAGCTCGCGGCGCAGCTGATCGGGCGGTTCTATCGCGAAGAGCCGAGCGCTCCCCATCGAGTCACGTCGATCACGCCGACCGCGCTCGCTGCGCTGCGTCGCTATCCGTGGCCTGGCAACGTCCGCGAGCTGAGGAACGCGATGTACCAGGCGCTCGTCGGCAAGCGCGCCGGCGACGAGCTGCTGCTGTCCGATCTGCCACCACGGATCCTGAAGCTGGATCGAGCGCCGAAACCAGCCAGTCTCGTGGATCGCGAGGCGCTCGCGACGCTGATCGACAGGGGACAAATGAACCTGCGCGCCGTGCGCGATGACCTGGAGAAGACGGCGCTCGAGCTCGCGCTGGCGCGCGCGAACGGTAGCGCGACGCGCGCGGCGCGATTGCTCGGCGAGGTCGGGCGCGGAGCGTCGAGTGACCCGGCCGGAACCGTGCGGGCGATGCGACGGCGCTTCGGTATGTAGCGTGCGGTTCGATCCGCGGACTAGAACTTCAGCTCGAGCCCGGTGATGGTCGCCTGGCGATCCATCGACCGCGCCGAGTAGATGCCCCACTGCTGCGGCGCGTAGCCACTCGCACGCATCTGGATGTCTTTGTAGCGACGATTGTAGGACGAGGGCCCCGCGAACGCGTCGACGACTTCCCAGATACGGAACCCGGTGAGCGCGAGCGCGCCGACGATGATCGCGGTGGTTCCGCTGCTGCTCTCGCAGTACTCGTTACCGTACTGGTCGTATTCGAAGCAGTCACCGAACACGCGCGAGATGCCGTAGATCATCAGCGCGCCGGATCCGATTTCTCCGACGGTGAAGATCCAGCCGGTGTCGCCCCAGCGCCCCTGCACGGCCTGGCCGACGCCGAAGCCGAACATCAGCGAGATCAACCCGCCGCCGATGTGCGCACCGTCGGTGATCGGGCCGCGCCGAAGGATGTCCGCTTCATCGGCGGTGAGCTGCACTTGCACGGGACGCGGCTGATACGCGTAGGGCTGTGGCGCGTACGGTTGCGGCGCGTAGGGCTGCGGTGCGTACGGCTGCGGAGGCCCGGAGGGATACGGCGCGGGTTGCGGCGCGTACGGCTGCGGAGCACCCGGTTGCGCGATCGCGACACCCGCCAACACCATCGAGACCACCAGCGAACCGAGGACACGCGACATGGCGGCAGCCTCTCACAGCTCCGCGGCGGAGAACGTCAGGACTTCGTCGATATGCGCCGCCCCTGTGGCGAGCATCACGAGCCGGTCGAAGCCGAGCGCGATCCCGGCAGACGGTGGCAATCCCTCGACGAGCGCGGCGAGCAGCTTCTCGTCGAGCGGATAGACCGCGCGCCCGCGCTCGCGGCGAATCCGTTGGTCGTCGACGAAGCGGGAGCGCTGTTCGACGGGATCCGTGAGCTCCCCGAACGCGTTCGCGAGCTCGATGCCGCCGACATACGCCTCGAAGCGATGGGCGATCCGCGGATCGTGCGCCGTGCGCTTGGCGAGCGCGGCGAGCGGGGCCGGCCAGTCCTCGAGGATCAGCGGGCGTTCCATCGCGGTGATCGCGGGCTCGACGCGGGCGAGGAATGCGGCGAAGAAGGCGTCGTCCCACGCGCTGCCGTCCGCGACGTCGAGGCCTGCGGCGCGAACCTTCTCGACGAGCACGGCGGCCGGTTCGTCGCCGAGCACCTCGACGTTCGCGAAGCGCTGCATCGCGTCGCGCACCGACAGGCGCGGCCACGGGGGCGTGACGTCGATCGTTCGTGATGGGCCGACGCGCGCGAGCGGCGTCCCCGACACGGCGGTGACGACATCGCAGACGAGCTGCTCGGTGTCGCGAACGATCGAGTCGAGCTCGTCGTACGCGCGATACCACTCGATCATCGTGAACTCGCTCGCGTGATGCGGCCCGTGCTCGTTTCCACGGAAGCACTTGCACACCTGGACGATGCGCTCGAAGCCCGCCGCGAGCAGGCGCTTCATCTGGTACTCGGGCGAGGTGATCAAGTAGCCCGTGCCCGCGGCTACCGCATCGAGGTGGATCTCGAGGCCCGGGCTCGGGACGAGGAGCGGTGTCTCGACCTCGAGGAAGTCACGCGCCGCGAAGAAGGCGCGCACCGCGGTCAGCGCCTTCGCGCGCGACTCGACGTGCCGCATCCGCGAGCGCGGCATGCGCACGACCTCGGTCGATCGATCGGGGTACGCGTCGCCTTCGTAGCGACGGACGATCCGATTGCCGTCCACGAGATCGCCGGGACGAAATCCGGGATCCGGTGCAGGCGTCCCGTCGAGGTGCGGCACGCGGATCACCGCGACGTCGTTACGCTCGCAGCGCACGACGGTCGTGTCGCCATCGTTCTCGAGGACACGACCGCGCGTCATGGTCGCGCTCCCGCGACTAGGTCTTGTTCACGCGCTCGACGTACTCGTGCGTGCGCGTATCGATCTTGATCGTGTCACCCACGCGGATGAACAACGGGACCATCACCTCCGCGCCCGTCTCGACGGTCGCGGGCTTCTGCACGTTACCGCTGGTGTCGCCGCGGACGCCGGGCTCCGAGGCCGTGACCTCGAGGAACACGAACGTGGGCAGCGAGACGTCGATCGCGCGCTCGTTGAAGAACAGCACCGTGCACGGCAGGTTGTCCTTCATCAGATCGGCGGCCTTGCCGACCATCTCCGCGCTGACCGAGACCTGCTCGTAGTTGCTCTGATCCATGAGCACGAGATCGCCGGCTTCCTTGTAGAGGAACTGCATCTCGCGCTGGTCGACGTTCGCGGGCTCGAGCTTCTCGCCCGAGCGAATGTTCATCTCCTTGGTCTTACCGTTCAGGAGGTTCTTGAACACCGTACGTGTGAACGCCGCGCCCTTGCCGGGCTTGACGAACTGGAACTCGACGACGGTCCAAGGGTTCCCATCCATGAGTACCTTGAGGCCCTTGCGGATATCGGACGTGTCGTACATGGCGGGCACGTTTACCCCGCCCCCTCCCGGTGTGTCAAACCCAGATCGCCGCGCTGCCGACGACGCTGCCGACGACGATCGACAGGCAAACCAACCGCTTGCCGACGCGCTGTCCGTAAGGGATAAGGACCCGGCGTGGACTCCACGGAGCACTACAAGAACTTGGTGAGCCTCGGGCGGGAGGAGTTCCTCGCGTCCGCCGCCCCTGCCGCGCTCGTCCGGTTTCGGCCCGGTGCCGCCGCGATCGAAGGCGCCACCACGATGACGCTCGATCAGGACGGCGAGACCGTCGAGGAAACGCTGCCGCTCGGCAAGGACTTCCTCTACGCCGAGTCGCCCGAGGTCGAGGTCTACCCGCTGTCCAAGAAGCCGGGCGCGTCGTTCCCCGACCGCATCACGATCGGTCGCACGCCGAACAACGACATCGTCATCACCGACGCCTCGATCTCGCGCCTGCACGCCTACGTGAAGTCCGATGGCCGCTCGTGGATCGTGGCCGATGCCGGCTCCAAGAACGGCAGCTGGCTCGACCGCGTGACGCTCGAAGCGCGCAAGGAGAAGAAGCTCGGCACCCGCATGGTGCTTCGCCTCGGCGATGTCGATCTGACGTTCTATCTCGCGGAGGATCTCTTCGCCGTGCTCGGAGGCGCGTGATGGCGGTCGAAGAGTGGGATCGCCGCCAGCTGTGCTCCGACGGTGGATGCACCGGTGTGATCGGTGCGACCGGCGTCTGCGGCACGTGTGGCCGCGCGGCGCCGAACTGGGGCGACGAGCGAAAGCGCGGCCTGCGCAATCCAACGGACGCACCGCCGATCGTGAAGGACGAGGACGACATCGCGCCGTCGGCGCCCGCGGCGCTCGGAGCGATGGCCGACTGGGGAACGCGACGGTTGTGCACCGACGGTAGCTGCGTCGGCGTCATCGGTCCCAACAACAAGTGCAAGGTCTGCGGCAAGCCCGGCCCGATCAAGGCGAAGGCCCCGCCCGCCCGCGAGGTGACCGAGCTCGAGCGCGTGGCGGCCGAGATGGCCGGCACCGCCACCGCCGGCGATCTCGCGTCGATCGATCCCGCGGTCGACGAGGACAGCGACGACGACGACGACGACGACGACGACGAGTACGAAGATGACGAGGACGACAGCGACGAAGACGAGGGCGGCGCTGCCGATCCGGTGCACGACAAAGGCGACGAGAACGACGCCGACAAGTCTTCCGACGACTCCGACGACTCCGACGACGCGTCCGACGAGGACGACGACGCCGAAGACGATGACGACGACAGCGACGACGAGGATGACGACGACGGCGACGACGACGAGGACGACGAAGACGACGACAGCGAAGGGGACGAGGATGGAACCATCTCCGCGTCCGGTGGACGCGAGCTGTGTCCCGACGGCGCTTGCGTCGGCGTGATCGGCGACAACGGTCGCTGCAAGATCTGCAACAAGGCGCGCGACTGGAAGGAGGAGTCGGCATGACTCGCATCACCCTCGTCGGCGCGGGCGGGCTCGGTGGTCCGATCGCCTTCTCGCTCGCCGCGGCGGGCGTCGAGCTCGCGATCGTCGACCACGACAACGTCGAGCTGTCGAACCTTCACCGCCAGCTCCAGTTCACGAGCGCCGACCTCGGACATCCCAAGGCGCTTCGGCTCGCCGGCGCGATCGTCGCGAGCGGTGGCGCCGCGAAGCCTTACGTCTCGAAGTGGACCGCCGAGCACGCCGATGACCTCGGCGGCGACTGCGACCTCATCGTCGACGCGAGCGACGATCCTGCGACGAAGTTCGCCGTCGCCGACTGGGCGGTCGCGAACGGACGCCAGTACGTCATCGCGAGCGCGCTGCGCTACGGCGGCAACGTGATGGCCGGCGCACCGGGCGTCGCCTGTTATCGCTGCTTGTTCGAAGATCCCGTCGATGCGCCCACGTGTGCCGAGGCGGGCGTGCTCGGTCCCGTCGTCGGCGCGATCGGTGGCATCGCCTCCGCGATCGCGCTCGGCCTCGCGAAGGGTGATCGCACGTATGCCGGCGCGCTCCTCGCGTTCGACGATCTTCGTCGCGTTCCCGAGCCCCGCATCGTCCGCTTCGCTGCGCGCACGGACTGTCCCACGTGCGCCCGCGCCCCGATCTCTCCGTTTGCATCGGCGCCCGAGCGCGTCGCGAAAGGCACCTAGCAATGGCGAGCATTCGAGTCCCCAGCGCTCTGCGCAGCTTCACCGGTGGTGCGTCCGACATCGAGGTCACCGCGAGCACCGTCCGCGACGCGCTGGCCGAGCTCGAGAAGAAGCACCCCGGCATCGGCGCGAAGCTGATGACCGACGGCACCGTGAAGCCGTTCATCCGCATCTTCGTCGGGCCCGACGACATCGGCGAGCTCGGTGGCCTCGACGCGAAGGTCTCCGACCGCGACGAAATCTCGATCGTCCCCGCGATCGCCGGCGGCACTGGCACCAGCGATGCGTGACGAGCAGGTCCGCCGTTACGCGCGGCACATCCTTCTCCCCGACGTCGGCGGCCTCGGGCAGACCGCACTGATGGTCTCGGCCGCGCGCGTCTCGATCGACGGCGAGCCGAGCGCCGCCCTCGTCGCCGCGCTGTACCTCGCGGCCGGCGGAGTCGGCGGCATGATCGTCGGCGGCGCCACCGACGCGCAGCTCGCCGCCCTCGCCGCCCACGGCCCCGAAACGAAGATCCTCCAGCCTCAGGTCACGCAGGCCGATCCGACGAGCGAGCGCGCTGCTGCTCTCGCGCACCCGCGCGACGTCGTGGTCCCCGGTGCACCCGCATGGTGGCCCGCGTCCAGCGGCACTGGTGACGCGACCGCCCTCGCCTACTGGCGCGGCGGCATTGCCGCGACGCGCTGGATGGCCGAGGTCGTGAACCGATAGCCTGGGGTACGCTTCTGCCATGACGCCGATCGCGATCCCCGACCCGATCCGCAAGGAGCTCTATGCCCACGCGCTCGCGGTCTTCCCCGCCGAGTGCTGCGGCTACCTCGTCGGCCGCGCGCCGGACAGCGTCGACGAAGCGATCGCGTGCAACAACGCGCAAGCGAGCGGCGAGCATCCGCTGACGCCCGAGCGCACCGAAGAAACAGGCTTCGTGATCACCGGTCGCGAGCTGCTCGAGTTCGCCCGGTCGTTCGACAGCGACCGCCCGGCGCGCGTCGTCTATCACTCGCACACCAACGGCGCGGCGTACTTCTCGGACATCGATCGCTCGATGGCCGAAGGCCCGACCTATCCCGTGCAGCACTTGGTGATCGGCGTGGGCGCGGGCGAGGTCACCGAGGTCGCGCAGTACGCGTGGAGCGACGAGACGAAGGATTTCGTCGAGGTCGCGCGCTGGCAACCGTGACCGCGACGAGTTGCGCCGACCGTCATTCTCGGGTCGATCGATGGTGATCGCGTGAAGATCGGCATCGTGCTCGCGACGCGAGGTGACCTCGCGACCGCGATCGCGATCGCGCGTGCAGCGCGCCGAGCGCGGCACGAGGTGGCGATGTTCGCGATGGACGCGGGCGTGCTCGCGCTCGCCGCGGATCCCGAGGGCGCCGTCTCGCTCCTCGACGACGATTGCGAGGTCACGGTGTGCTCGAATTCCGCGGTGGGCATCGATCTTCCCGACGGAATCGAACGCGGGAGCCAAGACGATCACGCGGCGGTCCTCGGGACGAGCGACCGCGTGGTGGCGTTGACGTGAGCCGTATGTTTCTCGTGCCGGGGCTCGCGTGATCCTCCTCGTTGTTCGCACGCGCGATCCGCATCGCCAGTCCGAGGCGATGCGCGCAGCGCTCGGGGTCACGTTGCGCGGCGAGCGCGTCGAGGTCGTGGTCGACGAGCCGCTTTTGACGCCCCTCGCGCAGCGATCGGCGGCGACGCTGCGGTCGTTCGGGCATCCGGTCGGTGTGGATCTGAGCGAGGCCCTCACGCGCGCAGATGTCGTCGAGGTGTGGACATGATTCCCCCCCGGGATCCGGTCCGGGACGGCGCGCGCACGTGCACGCTCCATATCGCCCGGAGCGAGCCCCCAACCGGGGTGGTAGCCGAACGGGACTGGGTGGTGTATCTCCAGACGATGGACCTCGCCCCGCAGGGCGAGCCCCCCATCGCCCCCGGCGGCATCGATCATGACCAACTCGTCGACCTCATCGCCCGCGCCGATCGCGTCATCACGTGGTGATGCGTCGATCTCCGATCGCCCCATGAGCGCCACCGATCCCGTCCTCGATGCCGTCCTCGATCTCGCCGGTGAGATGTGCCCGTTCACCTTCGTGCGCACGAAGCTCGCGATGGAAGCGCTGCCGATGGGCGGCACGTTGCGTGTCGTGGTCGATCACGAGCCCGCGATCCGCAACATCCCGCGCAGCGCGCGCGAGTGGGGCCAAGAAGTCATCGGCGTGGGCGAGCACGGGCCCGGACGCTGGCGCATCGATCTGCGGAGGCTCGTTCGATGAACATGGATCGCACCGATACCGAGGCCGTACTCGACGGCAAGCTCGCGTTCCTCGAGAGCCAGCTCGCGGGCTATGGCCGCGTGCTCGTCACGTTCTCGGGCGGCGTCGATTCGGCGTTCTTGCTCGCCGTCGCCGCGCGCGCGCTGGGCGACCAGTGTCACGCGGTGACCGCCGTCTCGCAGACGATGGCTCGCTCGGAGGTCGCGGATGCGATCGCGCTCGCGAAGGAGCTCGGCGTGGGCGCTCGGCATCACGTGGCCGAGTCCAACGAGCTCGACGTGCCGGGGTTCGCCGACAACCCCACGCATCGCTGCGCGCTGTGCAAGACGGAGCTGATGGATGTCGCGCGGCCGATCGCCGAGCGGATCGGCGGCGCGCCGATCGCGCTCGGGACAAACCTCGATGACCTCGGGGACGTGCGCCCCGGCATCGCCGCGGCCAAGGATCGCGGTGCGCGGATGCCGCTCGTCGACGCGCAGATGACGAAGTCCGATGTTCGCGCGCTGTCGCGCCAGCTGGGGCTGCGGACGTGGGACAAGCCGCAGCTCGCGTGTTTGTCGTCGCGGTTTCCGTACGGCACGCAGATCACGCCCGATCGGCTGCGCCGCGTGGATGCATTCGAGGACGGGCTGCGCGAGATCGGGTTTCGACAGGTGCGTGTCCGGTTTCACGACACGATCGCGCGCCTCGAGGTGCCGACCGAGGAGCTCTCGTCGATCGCGGCGCCGGGCGTGCGCGAGCGCGTGGTCGCGCTTGGCAAGCGGCTCGGGTTCGCGTACGTCGCACTCGACCTCGCGGGGTTTCGCTCGGGCTCGTTGAACGAAGTGCTGCCCGCCGAGACGCTCGTCCAGCTTCGCGGGCGGTCGTGATCCGCGCGCTGGTCGTCCTCGCGCTGCTGCCGGCGATCGCGTACGCCGATCACGACCACCAATCGAAGAAGGACCGCGAGCGCGCGGCGAAGACACAGAGCTCCGCACGGATGCCGGCGCCCGGGACGAAACCCGCGAGGCTCGTCAATCTGTTCAACACGTGGACGGACGAGTGGCTCGCCCTCGCCCCCGGGGAGAAGCCGTCCGACGAGATGACCGCGCGGTTCTTGCGCGACCACTACACGAACTCGCCGACGAAGATGGAGCCGCGGCTCCTCGAGATCGTGATCAACGCGGCGAAGAACTTCGGCAGCGATCAGGCGATGGTGGTGTCCGCGTTTCGCCACCCGAAGTACAACCTCATCCTTCGCAAGAAGGGTCATCAGGTCGCGCGCGATAGCCAGCACACGCACGGCCAGGCGATCGACTTCTTCATCCCGCGCGTGGCGACACTCACGCTGCACCAATGGGCGAAGGCGCAGCAGATCGGCGGCGTCGGTCTCTATCTCGAGAGCGGGTTCGTTCACATGGATACGGGCAAGGTCAGGTACTGGAACGGCGAGTGAGTCGTGGTCGTTCGCGACGCGCGCACCAGCAAGCTGCCCGCATCACCGTCCTCGTCGATGTCCAGACGGCGCGCTCATCGCGTGGACGCTCGCCGCAGCGACCCTCACGAAGATCTCCGACGCGAAGAGCTGCCGGCCGTAGCTCGCGTATGCTGACCGCATGTCGGTCTTGGCGTGGATCGGTATCGGAGTCCTCGCGTTCCTGATCATCGTCGCGATCCACGACGTGACCCAGAAGAAGCACGCGGTCCTGCGCAACTTCCCCATCGTCGGTCACTTCCGCTACATCCTCGAAGCGATCGGCCCCGAGCTGCGCCAGTACATCGTCACCGGAAGCGACGAAGAGCGTCCGTTCTCGCGCGATCAGCGCCGCTGGATCTACTCGTCCGCGAAGCGCGAGAACAACTACTTCGGGTTCGGTACCGACAACGACATCGAGCGACCGGGCTACATCCTCGTCCGCCACAGCGCGTTCCCACTGCACACGCCGCACGACGGCGAGCCCGATTACGATCCGGCGCACAAGCTTCCCGCGCTGCGGGCTCTCGGCGGCTTTCGCAAGCGCAAGCACGCGTTCGTGCCGGCATCGCTCGTCAACACGAGCGCGATGTCGTTCGGCTCTCTCTCCTCCGCCGCGGTCGAGGCGATCAACAAAGGCGTCGCGATCGCGGGAGCCCTGCAGAACACCGGCGAGGGCGGAATCTCCGACTACCACCGAAAAGGCGGAGAAATCATCTGGCAGATCGGAACGGGCTACTTCGGCGCGCGCGACATGAACACCGGTGCATTCTCGATGGACAAGCTGCTCGAGAGCGTCGCATCGGCGAAGGTCAAGGCGATCGAGATCAAGCTCTCGCAAGGTGCGAAGCCCGGCCTCGGCGGCGTACTACCGAAAGCGAAGATCACGCCGGAGATCTCGCGCATTCGCGGCATCTCGATGGACCACGACTGCATCAGCCCCGCGAACCACACCGCGTTCTCGGATGTCTCGAGCATGCTCGACTTCATCGAGCGCATCGCCGAGGCGACCGGACTTCCGGTCGGCATCAAGTCCGCCGTCGGTGACATGCAGTTCTGGGCGGACCTCGTCGACCAGATCGATCGCACGAACCGTGCGCCCGATTGGATCACGATCGACGGCGGCGAAGGCGGCACCGGCGCCGCGCCCCTCGTGTTCACGGATCACGTCGCGCTGCCGTTCAAGCTCGGCTTCACGCAGGTGTATCGAACGTTCGCGGAGCGCGGCGTCCAGCACAAAGTCATGTTCATCGGCTCGGGCAAGCTCGGCTTCCCCGAGACGGGACTCCTCGCGCTCGCGCTCGGCTGCGACATGATCAACGTCGGCCGCGAAGCGATGATGGCGATCGGCTGCATCCAGGCGCAGCGCTGCCACACGGGCCACTGCCCGACCGGTGTCGCCACGCAGAACCGCTGGCTGATGCGCGGCCTCGATCCGACGCTGAAGTCGGTGCGCCTCGCGAACTACCTCGCGACCTTGCGCGCGGATCTCAAGTCGCTCGCGCACGCGACGGGCCGCCCGCACCCGTCGCTCGTGCCGCTCGACGCGATCGATCTCGTCGACAGCAACACGCACACGCGCAGCGCGCGCGACGCGTACGACTACAAGCTCGGCTGGGGCCTGCCTCCCGAGGCCGACATGATGGCGGCGCTCGCATCGCACGCCGCGCGCACCGCGAAGGGCCACGGCTCCGCGCAGGAGTCCGTCCGCGAAGCGGCGCCTTAGCTCGCGGGCGTAGGCGGCGCGGGGATCGGAGCGAACACGTTGTTGCGGTAGTAGCGCAGCTCGTCGATCGACTCGCGAATGTCGTCGAGCGCGCGATGGGTCTCGTTCTTCGACGGTTGCCGCGCCGCGATCTGCGGATACCACCGCCGCGCGAGCTCCTTCACCGTCGACACGTCGACCATTCGATAGTGCAGACGCGTATCGAGCGCCGGCATGTAGCGGCGGATGAAGCGGCGATCCTGATGGATCGAGTTGCCCGCGAGGACGGGCCGCTCCTTCGCACCGCAATGCGCGTTGATGAACGCGAGCGTCTGCGCCTCCGCATCGGCATCCGAGATCGTCGACGCCTTCACGCGTTCGACGAGGCCCGAGCCGCCGTGATGCTTCTTGTTCCAATCGTCCATCGCGGCGAGAACCTCGTCGCCCTGATGCACGACCAAGCTCGGGCCGATCGCGATCTCGGCGAGCTGTCCGTCGGTGATGATCGTCGCCATCTCGATGATCCGCTCTTTGGCGGGATCGAGGCCGGTCATCTCCATGTCCATCCAGACGAGGAGGTCACTGCCTGCCATGGCCGACCTATACCGGACAGCGGTCGCCACTACCAGCGCGGCAAGCCGGCTACTCGAGTTGCCGCCCGGTGGAACTCCGCGCAATGCCACGGTGCCGTGCGGGCGCGCTCGGGCATATCGGTTGCTCCATAGGCCGGCATGCGCCGCACAGCCAGCCTCGCTCTCACCGCCGTCGCCTCGGCCAGCCTGCTCGGAGCCTGCACCGACCTCGGGTCGTCCGAGGATCCCGAGGACAGCGTGTTCGTGGACGACGGCAAGGCGGACGACTTCTTCAGCATGACCGCCCAGGAGTACATCCTGTCGGGCAAGAGCACCGTCGTCCTCGATGCGAGCATGGCGGACAAGCCGGCGGCCGAGCGCCTCGCCGCCGCGAAGAAGCTGGTCGGCTACAAGCAGATCGCGATCGCGTGGTTCATCACGCAATACTTGGTCGACAAGGAGCACGACGACGCGAACGCGTCGTTCGGCGGCTTCGGTGGCATGGCGAAGGCCGGCGCGTACGAGGATCTCGAGATCCGCGAGCGCGCGGACAAGGTCACGTTCGACTTCACGTTCAAGCAGCTCGCCGCGGGCGGCAAGAACCTCCTGTCCAAGCTGCCGGTCCGCATCTCCGGCGGCAAGCAGGTGTTCGACCTCGAGGTCGGCAAGCCGTCCAACACGGAGATGGCGCAGCTCGAGACGAACGGCGAGTGGTACCGCGACGCGCCGTGGTCCGGGTGGAACCCCGCGGCCGTCAGCGCGGACAAGAAAGAGAAGATCACGTTCGAGATCGCGAAAGAGCGCGCGTCGACGGACGGCTTCTTCGATCTCGAGCGCCTCACCGCCGACGGCAAGCTCGACATCGACGTCTACTTCGGCTGGGACTACCACTCCGAGTACCACCTCAAGCACTCCAAGGAGCTCTTCGACTGGCTCAAGGGCGAAGGCTTCCGCGCGCCCGTCGCGAGCTGGGACAAGCTGACCACGACGACCGCGCCGTTCACCAAGACGGTCAAAGCGGACGCGCGCTCGGTGAAGGTCGAAGTCCGCATGTTCTTCGGTAAGCCCGGCACGAACACGGATCCGGACACCGACGCCGGTGGCGTGATCCTCGAGAACCTCGCCGCGGACTCGCTGAAGACCAAGGACGTGATCGTCTACTCGGGCCACTCCGGTCCGTTCTATGGCTTCGCGCTCGCGAACTGGAAGAAGACGTCCGAAGGCGACCTCGACGACGCCGACATGCGCGTCGCGCAGATGCCGCGCGATCGCTACCAGCTCGTGCTCGCCGAGGGTTGCGACACCTACCAGATCGGCGAAGCGTTCAAGGAGAACCCGAACAAGGCCGGCAAGAACATCGACGTCATCACGACGACCTCGTTCTCGGACGCGTCGTCACCCGCCGCCGTCGAGGACTTCATCTCGGCGGTTCTCGCACGCGATTCGTCGAACCGCCTCCGCCCGCAGCCGGTGTCCACGTTGCTCACCAAGCTCGACTCCGCGTCGTGGAGCTTCACCACGATGTACGGCATGCACGGAATCGACGACAACCCGAAGGTCGTGCCGTTCGCGAAGATCTCCAACTTCGGCAAGGCCTGCTCCGCGAACGCCGATTGCGGCGGCCCCGGCAACCTTTGCGTGTCCGCGGGCGCGGGCCTCGGCAAGAAGTGCACGGCGGCGTGCGCCGGCGACACGGCGTGCGGGACCGGCTACACGTGCAAGGCGGTCGCGAGCGCATCGAGCAGCACGATCTACGGTCGCGCCTGCGCGAAGACGAACTAACTCGGGCGCCGCCGCGCGAACTCGAACGCGCTCTTGCTACATTGATCCCGAGGCATCGGGATGAAAGACACGCTGGTCATGATCATGGCGGGCGGCAAAGGCTCCCGCCTAGGCCCGCTGACGGTTCACCGCTCCAAGCCGGGCGTTCCGTTCGCCGGACGCTATCGGATCATCGACTTCGTCCTCTCGAACTTCATCAATAGCGGCTACCGGCGCATCTACGTGCTCACGCAGTACATGTCGTCGAGCTTGATCAAGCACCTGTCGCGCAACTGGCGGCTGTCGGGCTTCGGCGAGTACATCGAGGTCGTCCCCGCGCAGATGCGCCTCGGCGAGTTCTGGTACCGCGGCACCGCCGACGCGATCTATCAGAACCTCAACCTGATCCGCGATGCGCGCGCCGGCCACGTCGCCGTGTTCGGCGGCGATCACATCTACAAGTTTGACGTCGAACAAATGGAGGCCTCACACCGCGACAGAAACGCGGATCTGACGGTCGCCGCATTTCCGGTGCCGACCGCAGAAGCGAGCGGATTCGGCATCATCGATGTCGACGCGAACGGCCGGATCGTCGGCTTCATCGAGAAGCCGAAGAATCCGCCCGAGATGCCGGGCCGCCCCGGCTGGTCGCTCGTGTCGATGGGCAACTACATCTTCAAGCGCGAGGTGCTCGAGCGCGTGCTCGTCGACGACGGCAGCCGCCCCGCATCGCGCCACGACTTCGGCCGCGACATCATCCCGCAGCTCGTCGCCGAGGGGGCGCGCGTCGATGTCTACGACTTCGCGCAGAACTCGATCCCCGGCGAACCCGAGGGCGCAGGGCCGTACTGGCGCGACGTCGGTACGATCGACTCGTACTTCACGTCCAACATGGAGCTCCGCGCGCGCGTGCCGGCGCTCGATCTCTACAACCGCAAGTGGCGCATCCGTAGCGCGCAGCGCGATTACCCGCCCGCTCGCTTCGTGCGTGCCGGCGAGGGCTACGGACCCGCCGAGGTCGACGACTCGTTGATCTGCGAAGGCTCGATCATCGCGAGCGCTGCCGTGCGCGAGACCGTGTTGTCGTACGACTGCTTCGTGCACGCGGGCGCCGAGGTCTGCGACTCGGTCGTGCTGTCGGGTTGCGACATCGGGCGCGGCGCGAAGCTCCGCCGCGTACTCCTCGACAAGAACTGCAAGATCGAGCCGGGCTGCATCATCGGCGAGGATCCCGACGCCGATCGCGAGCGGTTTCCGTTCGTGACCGAGTCCGGCATCGTCGTCGTCCCGAAGGGAACGCTGGTTCCGGCGAAGGGGCCGATCGTGCTCGCGAACGACGTCGCGGAGCTGATGGGCAACGAGCCCGAGCTCCTCGCACAGCTTCGCCCGGGAACGTTCGTGGTCTCGGGCCAGACCCGCCACAGCTACGACTCGGCCGGGCCGCGGTTCAAGAAGTACGCGGGCGACGCTTCGTAGTCATGCGGCTCCTTCACGTCGCCAGCGAGGTCGCCCCGTTCGCGATGTCTGGCGGGCTCGCCGACGTCATGGCCGGCCTGCCGGCAGCCCAGGCTGAAATCGCCGATATGCGCGTGGGCGTGCTCGTGCCGCTCTACCGCGGGGTCGAGGCCAAGATCGCCGGTGCAGGGCTTGCGCTGTCGTCGCCGGTGCCGTTGCCGCTGATGGTGGGCCCCAACGCGTTCGGCGCCGCGCTGCGGACGCTCGACGTGGGGCGCGTTCGCTATGGCTTCGTAGACTGCCCGCAGCTGTTCGATCGCATCGGCACGCTCTACGGGCCCGGGGCGTCCGGCGAGTGGGGCGACAACCACGTTCGGTTCGGCGCGCTCGGCGCCGCGGCGCTCGATGCCGCGCAGATCATGCTCGGCGGTCTCGACGTGCTGCACGTCCACGACTGGCAGGGCGGACCCGCGGCGGTGTACGCGCGCCTCGCCCGACCCGAGCTGACGATCGTCGCCACGATTCACAACCTCGCCTTCCGCGGCATCTTTCCCAAGACCGCGATGACCGACCTCGGGTTCCCGTGGGCGCTGTTCGATCAAGCGCACCTCGAGTTCTGGGATCAGGTCAGCTTTCTCAAGGGCGCGCTCGCGGTCGCCGACATCGCGACGACGGTGAGCCCGACGTACGCGAAGGAGATCATGACGCCCGCGCTCGGCGAAGCGCTCGACGGCTTCCTCGTCCACGACGTGAAGCGTGTCGTCGGCATCGTGAACGGCATCGACACCGTCGCGTGGGATCCCGCGATGGACCCCGCCCTGCCCGCGCACTTCTCCGTCGACGATCTCGCCGGAAAGGCGCTGTGCAAGCGAGCGCTCGCGAAGGAAGCCGGACTCGCGATCGGCGACGACGAGCTCCTCGCGGGCGTGGTCGCGCGGATGGCGGGACAGAAGGGCCTCGATCTCGTCGCGGATATCGTGCCCGAGCTCCATGCGCTCGGCGTGAAGCTCGTCGTCCTCGGCGCGGGCGAGCCGGAGCTCGAAGCGCGGTTTCGCTATCTCGCCGACACGTTCGCGGAGACGCTCGGCGTGCGCGTCGGGTTCGATCTCCCGTACGCGCGCCGCATCTACGCGGGCAGCGATCTGTTCGTGATGCCGTCGCGCTTCGAGCCGTGTGGTCTCGGCCAGCTGTACGCGATGCGCTACGGAGCGCTGCCCGTCGTTCACGCGGTCGGTGGCTTGGTCGACACTGTCCGAGATGCGGACCATGCAGACGGCACGGGGTTTCAGTTCGGCGAGCCGACGTCCGCCGCGCTTCTCGATGCGATCGAGCGCGCGGTGACCGCGGCGCGCGATCGCGGTTCATTCGCTGCGCTCCGTCGACGAGCGATGTCTCGTGACTCGTCGTGGACGGCGTCGGCGGCGGAGTACGCCGCGCTGTACCGATCGCTTCGGTGACGAGCCCGTGACGAGATCATCGCGCTCGCTTGCATAGGCAGTCACGGAACTGCTTCGAGAGCTGCGTGACGGCGCCCCTTCAGGACTGCCGCGAAATGCTGCATAGCTGCCATTTGGTGAGGGGAGTGTCCGTGGGGCGGACGACTTCGTCCGACTGGCGGACGGTTTGGTCCGGCCTGCGGACGGTCGGTCGGGTGTGGGTTGGGCTACATCTACCGTGCCCACCCGCACAGTCCGGAGGGCCGGACTGTGACGCGCTGCGGTGTAAAGACCCCTGTCGATAACCCACAAGATCCCCCGAGTTGTTCACAAGCGTTTTTGTATCTAAACGTCCGAATCTCAAGCACTGGTCGCGCTTGTGACTGCCCCTGTGAACAAGTTGTGATCCCGGCTCTGGAGACTCGTTCGGGAGCGACCGCAGACTGCGTAGTTACACGCTGTGTCACGACAGATGAGCGGTCTGCCTACATTGTCACCAGATCGCGCAATCCGGACGAAAACGAAGCTAGTTCGGTGGGGACGATCCAGCCGCCGACTTCGATCCGGCCGCGATCGTAGTCAACGCGGTGCACGCTTCGGTGTCTTTGCGATCGCACGCGCGCTTCAGCATCTGCACGCCTGCATCGACGTCCTTCGGAACGCCCACGCCTTGAATCGTCATCGCGCCGAGCACGCGACACGCGATCGGTTCGTCGAGTCGACACGCGCGCGACAACCACACACTGGCCGCGGTCGTGCTGGTCGGTAGCGCTTTGCCTTCGAGATACGCGATGCCGAGGTTACGGCACGACGTGGGATCGCCGTCGTCGCAGCCCTTCTTGTAGTGCGCGATCATCTCCATGTAGTGCTGCGCCCGGGCTCCGTCGTCGGGCGCGCTCGTGGCGCGCGTCGCATCGAGGTCGCCGGCGTTGGTGCACGCGTAGGCGGTGGAACCCGTGCATGCCGCATCGAGCAGCGTGGCAGCGCGTGCGAGATCGACGGCAACACCGCGACCATCGCGCACCATGAGGCCGAGGTTCCGGCACGCGAGCTTGTAGCCCGCGTCGCACGTGCGCTGATAGAGCTCGACCGCGACCACCGGGTTCTTCGGCACGCCGATTCCTTCGGCGATCGCGAGCGCGAGCTGGTTACACGCCGCGAGGTTCTTGCCGTCGCACGCCTTGCGGAACAGCAGCGTCGCCTTCGTGTGATCGATGGCGGTACCGGCGAGGCCCTCTTCGTAGACGATCGCGAGCTTGCGGCACGCCTCCGCGTCGCTCGCCGTACACGCGGCATCGAGCTTCGCGAGCTCGGCCCGCGCATCGCCCGTGCTGCCTCCGCTACCGGCGCTTCCGCTAGCGCCGCTGCTTCCGCTACCACTGCCGCTTCCCGGGCCCGCGTCCTCGCGCGCTGCCTTCTTCGAGCCGCAAGCGATCAGAACGACCAGCAGGAGGACGCGCTTCACGGGGCGTTGGTAGCACGGCGTGATATGACGTGGATCGTGGCTTTCGTCGCGTATCGCAGCGTCCGTGACGCCGCACGCGCCGATGTCGGCCGCGCCATCGCGATGGCCACCGGTGGCGCGCTCGCCTTCGCGCCCCTCGAGTACGTCGTCACGCTCGGCGCGTATGCAGGCTCGACAACGATGTGGAGCAAGCTCCGGCTCGCCGCCCTCGTGGCGGTGCTCGGGCTCGTGCTGTGGCTGATCACCACGATCGTCCTCGCGAGCGTGATGGTCGCGGTGCGCCACGTACGGGCGCAGATCGATCCGGAGGCCGGTCGCGCGCGCGGATGGTTCGCGCCGTCTCCGCTCGCCAACGGCGTGCGCACCGGCGTGCCGCGGATGTGGGCCACGATCGTCCTCGCGGGGCTCGTCGCCGTGGTCGTCCAGCGCGGCGCGGTCTATGCGATCGCGAACTTCAAAGAGCCACAGCTCACCGCGAGCCTGATCGCCGCGTTCGCGGTGATCGCGCTGTTCGCCGCGGCCTCGCTGCGCACGACGTTCGTCCTCGCCGCCGAGTCCGCCGCGCGCGCGCTCGTGCCGCTGTTGGGCGTCGCGAACCCACTCGCGCGATGGCGTTCCTCGGGCATCGCGCTCGTCGGTCTCGCGGGCGGGTTGGTCGCGGTCCTCTGGTTCGCATTGCCGCAGAGTCGCTCGGTGCTGCCGCTGCGGATGATCACCTCCGCGCTCGTCTTCGCGATCGGCATGGGCGTCGGCGCGCAGGTGTACACGCGTGACAAGCTGGACGCGGAGCTGCCGTCGCCATTGCTCGCGCTCCTGGTCCTCGCGTTCCTCGGTGGTGTGTGGTTCGTGCTGCCGTGGACCATGTGGCTCCTGCCCGCGCGCATCGCGATCGGCCTCGCAACACTGATCTTGATCATCCGCGTCGGTGCGTGTGGCCTGCCCCGCCCGCGCGGCAAGCGCCCCGCGCGGATCGTCGCCGGAGCGGCCCTGGTTCTGTCGACGGGGACCCTCGCGTTCTGGGGCGCGGATCTCGAGACGAAGTACGTCGCGATCACCGCCTCACCTGCGCTCGAGAAGCTGATCGCGGTGGTCCGCATGGCCAACGATCTCGATCGCGATGGTTACGGCACCGTGCTCGGCGAGGCCGACTGCGCGCCGTTCGACAAGAAGATCAACCGCGGCGCGACCGAGGTCCCCGACGACGGCATCGACCAGAACTGCGATGGTCGTGACTTCTCGGTCGCCGAGCTCCTCGAGCCGACCGGGCCCGTCGTCGAGATTCCGCCGGCGTTCAAGAAGCCGTGGAACATCCTCCTCATCACGATCGACACCGTGCGCTACGACCGCACGAGCTTCGGCGGCTACGCGACGAGCGACAAGAAGCGCGACACCACGCCGCGCCTCGCGGAGCTCGTGAAGAAGTCGACGTCGTTCACGTTCGCGAATGCACCGTCGGCGGGAACGATGGCGTCGATTCCCGCGATCCTGACCTCGAAGTTCTTTCACTCGGGCATCGCGCTCGACGAGAAAGTCCCGCCCGGGAAGCCGCCGAAGATCCTCCCGGAGAACACCACGCTCCCCGAGATCATGAAGCGCGGGAACTACACGACCGGCGTGATCGGCTCGCACGAGTGGTGGAACGACTGGGGCCTCGATCAGGGCGTCGACGACTACGACAACTCGATCGGCAAGCAGCCCGACGCGTATCGCGTCGCCGCCGACAAGGTCACCGATCACGCGCTCGCGTGGATCTCGCGCCAGCAGAGCCGCAAGTGGTTCATGTGGGCGCACTACATCGATCCGCACGGCCGGTACGTCGCGCACCCGAACGTCGTCGACTACGGAAGCACGGAGTCGGATCTGTACGACAGCGAGCTGCGCTGGACCGATCAAGAGGTCGGTCGTCTGCTCGACGAGCTCAAGCGACTACCGTCGAGCGACAACACGATCATCATCATCACGAGCGATCACGGCGACAGCATGGCCGAGCACGGCATCCCGCTCGGCACGCACGGCACCGCGCTGTTCCGGGAGATGCTCCACGTGCCGCTGATCTTCTACATTCCGAACAACGCCGCGCGCACGCTCGGCGGCGCGGTGACGCCGCTCGATATCGTTCCCACGGTGGCCGCGCTGTGCGGGATCGACGTGAAGGACCTCTCGTTCGAGGGCCGTAGCCTCGTGCCGCAGCTGTTCGCGGGGCGCGAGGACAAGGAGCGCATCGTGTTCGCGGAGACGAACGCACCGAACAAGCAGCGCGCCGCGATCTCGTCCGCGTTCAAGCTGATCTATCGACTCGCGTCGAACGTCGACGAGCTCTACGACCTCGAGGCGGATCCGTGGGAGCACACGAACCTCGCGCCGAAGAATCCGCCGCAGCTCGCCGCGATGAAGCAGGCGCTGCAGCTGTGGATGGACCGTGCGTTCTACTCGCGCGACCCGCTGTTCAACCAAGCGTTCCGGCAGATGTCCGACGTCTTGTCGAAGGATCCGCCGGCGGTGCCGACCGAGGGCACCACGTTCCTCGATGGCGCGATCGAAGTGCGCGGCATCGGAACGCCACCGAACGCTCGCTACAAGCCGGGCGACAAGATGGAGATCTACGTCTACTTCAAAGCGACGCGCGCACCGAACGTCGTCTATCGCTTCCAGGTCGTAGCCTACCCGGCGACCGATGACCCGACCGAGAAGGTCCCCGCGACCGCGCTCCGCTCCCAGCTCCGCGCGACGGCGGACGGCGGGTACGCCACGAGCCGGTGGAAGCCCGACGAGCTCATCCGGGACCGCTTCGAGCTGACGATCCCGCCGGATTGGAAGGCCGACCACATGCGGATCGGCCTCCTGGCGGTGTCCAGCGGCGCGGACAAGGCCCGGCCCACCGGCCTCACACCCACAGGTGATCCGACGCTGGCGGTGCTGGGAACGCTCCCCATCGCCGTTCCGCCGCCGGCGCAAGCACCACCACCGCCACCGGGAAGCCCGGGCGTCCCGACCCCGTAGTACGCTAGCCCTCATGCGCCCGGTCTATGTCTATGACCTCCCCTCGGTGTTCGCGGCACAGATCCGCATCGCCGAGATGGAGTCGAGCCGGTGCTACGAGCCGGTCATCGGCATCGTCACGGACAACAAGGATCCGCAGAAGCTCGGCCGCGTGAAGGTCAAGATCCCCGTCCTCAACAACACCGAGACGACGTGGTGGTGCCCGATCGTGATGCTCGGTGCAGGTAAGAACCGCGGTTGGTTCTTCATCCCCGAGAAGGACGACGAAGTGCTCGTGATGTTCGAGCACGGCGACCTCGACTACCCGCTGATCATCGGCGCGTTCTGGAACGGCAAAGACAAGCCCCCCGACAAGAACGACGACAAGAAGAACTCGCGGCGCATGATCAAGTCGCGCTCGGGCTCGAAGATCACGTTCGACGACGACAAGAACACGCTGACGATCGAAGACGGCAAGGGCGTCGGCAAGATCATCCTCGATGCGGAGAACAAGAAGATCACGATCGAGGCGCTGCAAGGTGACGTGTGCTTCCAGTCACCGACGGGCGACACGGTGATCTTCGCCAAAGAGATCGAGATGAAGGCGACCGACAACGTCGAGGTCCACGCGGGCTCGAACATGTCGTGGGGCTCCGGCGGCAAGACCGACCTCGGCGGCGGTCAATCGATGACGATGTCCGGCAGCAAGGCGAACGGGAACTGCGGCACCGCGCAGATGCCCACGGCGCCCCAGCCCGATCCCAAAGAAGTCGCCGATCCGTACGGCTCGTGAGCGCAGGTTTCGCGCGAACGGTCGATTGCGTCGAACGTCCCGATCGTGCGGCGATCGTACCTAGTCGTGCATCTCGAGCGCCCTGAGCGCGAAGCGCAGGAAGTCGCGCTCGGTCACGATCCCGCACAGCTTCCCGTCATCGTCGACCACGGGCAGACAGCTGAACTTGTGATCGATCAGCGTCTGGGCGGCGTGTGACGCGAGCGTGTCTGGCGTGACCGTCCAGACGTCGCGCGCCATCAGCGTCTGGATGTGGACGTCCTCCTGGCGAGCGCGGCGTTGCTCCTCCGTGAGCCCGGTGAGGATGCTGATCTGGCCACGGAGCAGATCGCGTTGTGTGACGAGGCCGACCAGGCGCCCGTCGTTGTCGATCACGGGGAGGTGGCGAAACCGATGGATGCGCATGACATCCTCCGCCAACGGAAGCGTCTGCTCCGCGAAAAAGGTCACGACCTTCTCGGTCATGAGGTGCTTGACGAGGACGGGCGGCATGCCTCGATGACGAAGCAAGCAGCAGACCTAAAATCGCGCGACCAACCGCGCAAATGCTGCGCGGCGCTTACTGCGCCATCGAGTACTTCTCGGACTTCGGCGGCTTCGGACCGTGCGGCTCCTTCACCTCGGGCGCCTTCGCGTTCGGGTCCGGGTTCGTGCCGCGGCGGATGTACTCGGTGACCGGCTTGTAGGTGACGGTCCACTTGTTCGACTTCACGAGCTTCCCCTTCGAGTAGAAGCGGCGGAAGCGCTCGAGCTTGTAGCCGTTGAAGCCGGCCTGATCGATCGAGGTCAGATCGAGTGGCATCTCTTCGTCGAGGCGCTCCTCGGTCGAGAACGGCGACTCCTCGATGACCTCGCGCTCGAACACGATCTTGTCCCACGGGCGTGCCTTGCCGAGGATCTCGACCTTGGCCTCGCCGTTCGCGACGACGTAGCGCAGCGCGACCGGGAAGTCGTACGGGTTCTTCAGCTTGAGATCCGTGTTCGGCCACACGACGGTGGCATCGAAGCCGAGCGGCGTGTACGCCGAGGGGCGCGAGTGATTCGTGGTCTTGACGATGTCGAGCCCCGCGAAGAACGCAGCGCCGAACAGCGTCGTCGAGATCTGGCAGGTGCCGCCCGCGAGGCCGTCGACCATCTCGCCCGCCGTGATGACGTGCGCGATCTTGTAGCCCATCTTCTGCGAGCGCTCGCCGACGGTGTCGTTGAACGACCACTCCTCGCCGGGCTTCATCACGTAGCCGTTCACCTTCGATGCGGCGAGCTTGAGGTTGTAGTTGCGATCGCGATCGGTGACCGGGAACTTCGTCTCGTAGTGACCGAGCACGTGCGAGATGTCCTCGATACCGAGCGTCGCCTTGGTCACCGTCGACGGCATCGCGACCGACAGCAGCTCGAGCGTCGGAGACGCTTGGCGCGCGGCACCGGCGATGCGCGTGACCGAGCCGAACACGTCGAGGCCGAGGCCTGGCTTGTCGTCGTTGATCACGCGCGCCTCGAGATCGAGGTACGCGTTGATCGGCGCGCGATCGAACTTCGCCTTCAGCGTCATCAGCGCGGCGATCGCCTTGTCGCGATCGATGCGAACGGGCAGCGAGCCCTTCGCGCCGAGCGTGGCGATGTCTGCTTCGCTGCGCACGGGTGACAGCTTCGCCTCGTCGGGATCGAGCTCGACGCCGAGCTCCGCCCACGTCATGTGCGTGACTCCGCTCGCCGTCTGCACGGCGACGCGCTTCGCGAGGAACGCGCTGATCGCATCGTTGCTCGAGGCGACGCCGGCCTTCGGCGCTTCCTTGTTGGCCACGGGCATCGTCGCCGCACGAGCCTCGCTCTTGTTGCCGAGCACGTAGTAGCCACCGGTGAAACCGGCTGCGACGACGAGCATGCCACCGGCGAGTCCGAGCAGGACGGCACCGTGTTTTGGCTGGCGAGAGCGAGTTCCTCCTGGCGACATCGTTGCCCTTTTTATCACGTGCAGTGCCAGGGGGTTAAATGCACAGATCCAGTCCTTTGGCGGAGAGCGCGGGTAGCCGGACACGGTCGGCGTGTCTGGATGGACGCGGGTTTGACAGGGTGCATCCCATGGTGCAGCCTGCAGCAGTGACCTCGATCGTCCAGCGCAACAAGGTGGTCGCCAAGCGGAAAGGTGCGATTGCAGCGCTGGCCGGAGCCGGAGCGGTCGCCCTCGGCGTCGCCACCGCGCCTGTCGTGGGAGTGATCGCCGCGGTCGGAGCCGCCTACCTCGGGTGGGACTGGTTCAGTTTCCGCGTCAAGAACGGCATGCGATTCTAGCGGTCCGTGACGACCAGTAGCTTTGCTGCCGGACTGGTCGGCGTTGTTCTCGACGACCGCTACCGCCTCGACGCCCTCCTCGGAGAAGGCGGGATGGGTTCGGTGTTCCGCGCGCAACACCTCGCGATGGATCGCCGCGTCGCGGTCAAGCTGCTCAAGCCGCACCTGACCCAAGACGCGACCGCCGCGCAACGCTTCCTGCGAGAAGCTCGCGCGACGCTGAAGGTCGACTCGCCGCACGCGGTCAAGGTCCTCGACTTCGGCATCACGCCGCACGGCGACTACTACATGGCGCTCGAGTATCTCGACGGACGCACGGTCCAGCGCGAGCTCGACGTCGATGGTCCGTTCGCACCCTCGCGCGTCCTGCACATCGCGCGACAGGCGCTGCACGCGCTGGGCGCCGCGCACAAGATCGGGCTCGTCCATCGCGACATCAAGCCCGACAACATCCTCCTGCTCAAAGTCGGCGACGATCCGGACTACGCCAAGCTCCTCGATTTCGGCGTGGCGAAGCTGATGGAAGGCACGGCCGTCTCGAGTCAGAGCGCGCTGCAGCTGACGCAAGCGGGCATGGTGTTCGGCACGCCCGAGTTCATGTCGCCCGAGCAGGCGTGCGGCCATCCTCTCGACGGCCGCAGCGATCTGTACTCGCTCGCGGCCACGATGTTCGCGATGCTGACCGGCTGCGCGATGTTCGAAGGCAAGTCGCCGATCGAGCTGCTGACGCACCACGTGCGAACGGCACCGCCGCACTTGGAGGCCCTCCATCCCGAGCTCGCGCAGTACCCGAAGCTCGACGAGATGATGCAGACGTGCCTCGCCAAGAAGCGGGAAGATCGACCGGCCACCGCGGACGAGCTCGACCAGCTCATCGCGCAGCTCGAGACGTACGTGAAGCGCGGCGGTGCAGCGGCGTCGAATCGCGCGCTGCGCACGCCATCGCAGATGTCATCGTCGGCGTACTTCCAAGCGCTGCCACCGGAGCTCGTCGAGCCCGGCGAGACGCTGCTGCCGGTGCAACCGCCACCGCGTGCATCGTCACCGACGATCGATCCATCGCCGAGTCGCCCGACGACCGTGGCCTCGCCAGCACGGAGCGTTGTCGACGGGGACTCGCGCGGGATCGCCGATGCGCACGGGACCGGGCTCGACGGCCATGCGCCCAGGCTCGTGAACAGCGGAACCGATGCGATGCAGGCGGCGCAGCCGCGCGGACGCGGGATGATCCTCGCCGTGATCGCGCTCGGCATCGTCGCGATGGTCGCGTTGGCGATCGGGCTCGCGATGCGGAAGAAGGATGTGGGCGGCTCGGTTGCGGACCGCGGCTCGAGCGGTGGCGTGGGATCGAATGGTGGCGTGGGATCGAATGGTGGCGTGGGATCGAATGGTGGCGGCGGATCGAACGGCGGCCCATCGAATAGCGGTGGTTCTACTGGCGTCGGGTCGAACGGCAGCGGTGCGAACGGCGGTGGTTCTACTGGCGTCGGGTCGAACGGCAGCGGTGCGAACGGCGGTGGATCGAACGTCGGATCCAACGATGCCCCGTCCGATGCCGGCGTGAGCGCGCCGGGCGACGCCGTCGTCGTGCGACCGACGCGCGATGCACGCGTGCCGTCGCCGAAGCCGACCAACGAGCACCTCAAGGCGGCCGAGGCCGCGCTGCGCGATGGCAATCGACTGCGCCAGCTCGCCGAAGCCGACCTTGCACTCAAGGATGATCCGAAGAACGTGCGCGCGAAGTACCTCCTGGCCGACGCGCTGATCAAAGGCGGCGACAACGAGCGCGGGTGCAGCATGCTGCGGGCGCTGGGCCGGTACTCGCTCGCGATCGCTCGCGCGAATGCCGCGAACTGCCCGTAGTGCTCGCTCGAGCCTGGAGCGCGCAGCTGGGATCGATCTCGGTGACGGCGAATCGGAGCACCTTTACCTAAAACGACGGCCCACCGTCCGGGCTCGTACATATGGCGTACTAACGGGCGTACGAACCAGGGCGTACGAACGAGGACGTACGAACGAGGACGTACGAACGAGGACGTACGAACCAGGGCGTACGAACCAGGGCGTACGCCCAACCACGGCGTACGAACCAGGGCGTACGAACGAGGCGTACGAACGAAGGCGTACGAACGAGGACGTACGAACGAGGACGTACGAACGAGGACGTACGAACCAGGACGTACGAACGAGAACGTACGAACCAGGGCGTACGAACGAGGACGTACGAACCAGGGCGTACGAACGAGGGCGTACGAACGAG